>Ga0209291_1000515_pt1 | contig 36752 bp, 21 predicted proteins | sample GOMGulsemesocosm_FD_184633 | JGI IMG/M metagenome (GOLD analysis project Ga0209291, IMG submission 184633) | Methane-oxidizing microbial communities from mesocosms in the Gulf of Mexico - GOM9B Gulf of Mexico (SPAdes) (version 2) | ecosystem: Environmental > Aquatic > Marine > Cold seeps...
TCAGTTGATAACTGCGCCCAAAATATTAAAAACAAAACCAGTGGCAGCATTACGATTGGCTTGCCGCCCGCTTTGGGTTTTGATCTTATACCGCAAGCGGTCGCAAGCTATAAGAAAAAACACCCACACGTCCGCATAAATTTAAAAACCATGCATTACGACGAGGTGTTGCAGGCGCTAATTGAGCACAAGATTGATTTTGCGCTGATGTTTTCACCGCCGCCTTTGCCTGGCATTAAGCCGCATTTGGTTTGCGAGTCGCAAATGGTTTTAATCTATCCGCGCGACTTGTTGCCGGATAATCCAACGCAGGTGAGCTTGCAGTTACTTGAACAACACGAGGTAATTGGCATTGGCGACAGCGGCCCGCTAGGGGACTCTATTTGGAACCGCCTAACCCAAGAAAATATTACCGTTAATCCGACCATTGAAGTGCAAACCTATTTTATTGCGGCGCAGCTAGTGGCGCAACGTGCTGGTATTAGCGTAGTTGATGAGTTTACCGCGCGGGGCTGCCTGAGCGACAAGGTCGCTATTGCTGCGATTGAGCCGGCGCTTACTTTTAAGGTAAAAGCCTTGCAGCTGGCCGATAAACCGCTGTCACAGGTGGCCAATGATTTTCTTAGTTTGGTGACCGAGCTGTCTAATACTCACGGTTTACACCAAGCTTAAACACTGTAACCCTCCTATAATTCTAGGCTCTCGAATTGTCAGCCCATAATCACAGCCCATAACCAAACGTTATGGGTTGGCTCATTTTTGCTATTTCCTCTGAGCTGGTTGCTCGCTTAAAGTAATGCCAAGCCACTTTAGGCACGCTTAATCAATGTTAGTCAATTGTAATCGACCTTAGCCAATCAGCAGGAAACAAGACTCATGAAAATTAAAACACCCTACTTACTCTTTTTAGGTGATGCTACCGACGATTTTTCAATAAAAATGGCGCGCGGTGTCGCCGATTGGCGCCCCGAGCTCTGTACCGGTCAGTTTCGTTTGCCAGGCTGTGGCGTTACCACCGGTCAGCCAGACATGAGCATGGCACACGCTAAGCAGGCCGGGGCAAAAACCTTGGTGCTCGGGCTGGCCAACAACGGCGGTGTTATTACCCCGGAATGGATCCCTTATTTAATTGACGCGCTAAACCATGGATTTGACATTGTGAGTGGCCTGCACGACAAATTAAACGATATTGCGCCACTGAAACAACTGGCCGATGAACTTAATTTACAGTTAATTGATATTCGCCATCCGCAACAGAAATTTGAAACTGGCACCGGCGAACCGCGCAGTGGTAAACGCCTAATCACCGTTGGCACTGATTGCTCGTCCGGTAAAATGTACACAGCGCTTAGCCTTGAGCGCGCGATGAAAAAACGTCATTTTAATGTCGATTTTCGTGCGACTGGTCAATCGGGCATTTTAATTGCGGGCAGCGGCGTGGCCATTGATTGTGTCGTGGCCGACTTTATCGCGGGTGCCTGTGAAGGTTTATCACCGGCAAATAGCGCTGATCATTGGGACGTTATAGAAGGGCAAGGCTCGTTGTACCATCCTGCTTTTGCTGGCGTTAGTCTTGGTTTGCTCCATGGCGCTCAAGCAGATGCGTTAGTGGTTTGTCATGTGCTTAATCGTGAGTCAATGCGCGGCCTTAAACAACGGGCCTTACCGTCATTGGCCGACACTATTGCGATTAACGTAGCAGCGGCGCGGGTGACTAATCCACACGCGAAAGTCATTGGCATTAGCCTTAATACATCAAGTATTAGTGAACAAGACGCGCTGGCTCTGTGCCGCAGCATTGAGCAAGAACTTGGCTTGCCTTGTGTTGACCCATTACGTCATGGCATTGATGTTATTGTTGATCAGATAGCGATTGAAGATACAAATTTGGAACAAATGTCATGATCAAATTAACCTGTACAGCCACACATCAACAATGGTCATTAGCCAAAGAGTTTAGAATTTCGCGCGGTGCGAGAACTCAAACCGAAGTTGTGGTGGTTAGCCTAAGTGATGGCCAGTTTACTGGCTGGGCCGAAGCGGTGCCTTATGATCGCTATGGTGAAAATATTGAATCGGTACTGGCGCAAATATCTCAGGTTTTACCACAACTGACTAACGCCACGACCTGTCACGACTTATTGACCTTGTTACCAGCAGGCGCCGCGCGTAACGCGCTCGATTGCGCCTTATGGGATTTAATCACTAAGCGACAACAGCAACCCGTTAGCCAACTACTGGCCATGCCCACGATAAAACCGCTAGTGACCGCGCAAACCTTAAGCATTAACACCGTCGAAAAAATGGCTGAAGAGGCGGTGAGTCTGGCTCAGTTCCCACTGATAAAAATAAAACTAGATCGTGAACTGGTGTTAGAGCGAATGCGCGCTATTGCTGCTGCGGCGCCAAACTCTCGGTTTATTATCGACGCGAACGAGGCGTGGGACATCGACTTATTAAAGCAGCTGCTGCCTGAACTAAAACAACTTAATGTTGCGTTAATTGAACAACCGTTGCCAAGCTGCGACGATCAGCAATTGGCTGGGCTCAATCCGATCATACCCATCTGCGCCGACGAGTCTTGCCATACTAGTGACGACTTGCCAAAATTAGCGGGCCTTTATCAGGCCATTAATATTAAGCTTGATAAAACCGGCGGCCTCACCGAAGCCTTGCAGTTACTCACTGCGGCTCAGCAACAAGGTTTTATTATTATGACCGGCTGCATGGTTGGCACGTCGCTGGGCATGGCACCGGCATTTTTCATCGCCCAGCAAGCTGAGTTTGTGGATTTAGACGGCCCCTTATTGCTCGCTAATGACCGTCAGCAAGGATTTTCCTTTCACCAAGGCATCATGCAACCGCCACCAGCACCACTATGGGGTGGTGCTAATAACGCTAGCAATCAAGAGCTACATCAACTGGTCAGTTCCAGCGTCTAATTAACGCATCAAATAGCGCATGCGCAAACCCGACCTCACGCTGTGCGATATATCTCACAATAGCGTGAGTGTATACAACACGGGTTAATACATCGGCAGGTAACAAAAATGTAACTATATGTTTTTACTGGCTATATAACAAACATTAGCCAATAGCATAACTTACCGCTTAAATTATTTATTAAAGGCCATGGCAAGCAATGCCGATCCTCTATAATATTTATTTTGCAAGGAGCAACAAGGCCAAAGGATTTGACCTTGAATGTCAGGGAAAGGATTTAGACCGACGTCAGGATGATGTCACCGCACAATGGACCAAGGATCGGAATGTCAGGATGACAAAAGATGTAAATTTATTTTATATCTGGTTTACGGATGAACCATGTCAGGGATGATAATGTAGGGCGTAGCTTAGGCTACGCCCTTGTTATTGATGCAATCCTACATTCCTAGCCTTTAATAATCTTAAAGCGAATAATAAACTCAACGCCCCGCCCCTCAACGCTATTACAAGTAATAGTGCCCAGCAGTCGATTAGTAATAATATTATAAATAATATTTAGTCCAAGCCCACTGCCGCCATTTTCACGGTTCGTGGTGAAAAATGGATGAAATATTTTCGATAAGTTTTCATGCAAAATCCCCTTGCCATCATCTTGATAAATAAGAATAAGGTTATCGTCTTGCTCTCTTATTATTATCGATATAAGCCCAGCTTCATTATTGGGGTAACCATGAATCGTTGAGTTAATAATTAAATTCGACAAAATTTGAGAAAAAGCCCCTGGGTAAGAGTTAATAACCAACTGGTCTTCGCACTTCAGCGATATTTTGACCTGAGATTTTTTGGTGATGTAGTGAATGCTTAATAAAATTTCATCGGTATAGTTTTTGACGTTAAACGTGCGGCGCTCGTCAGAGCTTTGATCAACCGATATCTGTTTAAAGCTTCTGACCAAATCGGCGGTACGTTCTAAATTACGATTTATAATCTTGGCCGATTCTTCGGTCGCCACCAAAAAATCATCAAAATCTCGTTTGCTCATGCTATTACCGTGATATTTTTCAGTCAATTTACGGCTTATTTCACTAAAGTGACTAATTGCGGTTAAACCAATGCCAACCGGAGTATTTATTTCATGGGCGACACCGGCGACTAAGCCACCCAAACTGGCCATTTTTTCAGTTTCCACTAACTGTTGTTGGGCTTGCTGTAATTCACTCAACGATTGTTCTAATTCGATATGACTATGTTCAATTAAACTTTTTGCTTTAGAGAGCTTTTTAAAGACCAGCAACATCAACGAGATGATGACACAAAAAACAAATACCAACTGGTAAATTAATTTGTAATCAACCACGGTTGAGCTGCTGGTATTTAGCCAACGATTACGAATGGCTCGGTGTTGATTCGGGGTCATCGACGCAATGGTTTTATTTAAAATAGACAAGAGTAAAGGCCGTCCTTTTTTAAGTAAAATGCTATGTGATATTTCAAAATCAAGCTGGCCAACAATGCTTAATCCGTTAAAATTATTTTCTATTTGAAAAGCAGCAATGGCTAAATGCCCCACAAAAGCATCAGCCTTACCCTCTCGCACCAGTTGCAACGCCGCAATGACATCTTCAGTGATTGTAATTTCCATATCAGGGAAGTTGGTTTTAATATATTTGTAAGCAACATGGCCGTTAGGCAAAGCAAGGGTTTTTCCTTTTAGATCATTGAGATCGTCAACATAAGCATCGTTTTTATTCATTACAATGGCCAATCGGAATTTGGCATAACTGTCAGTTGATGCGCTGTATTGATCAACATAAAAATTACCGTCAACACCGGGCAGCAAATCAATATTTCCTTGGCGAAAGGATTTTACGGCATCAAGCCAAACGGTTTCAGGTACATATTGAAATTCAATGCCGGTTTTTTTGGTAATTAACGCCAAATAATCAGCCATAATGCCACTAAACTGTTCATTTTTCACAATAGAAAGCGGTTGCCAGTTAGTTTCAGAAAAAGTAAGCACTGGCGGTGCCAATAAATAGTTTTTTTCGCGGGCACTAAATTCAATTTGCTTATCTAAAAAGTTAAATCGCCGATAAACTTCCCACACGGCTTGATATTGCGGTAGTTTTTTGTAAAAGGCGATCTCAGGAATTAATTTAGATTGCGCCAACTGCAATTTCACTTGTTGCTCATCAAAATAAACTCTGATGTAACCTACTTTAGTTCCAACGCCGGAATACAAATTAAAACTGTCGCGTTGCTGATAAAACTTAGTCGCGTGGTCTGAAGACCGGTATAGCAAGTGATCATGAATGTTAAAGGCTTCTATTTTATTGATATAAGGTAAAGTGGTTAACAAATCTAAAATTGATTGCAGCTCAGTTTTGTCCTCTAACAACATAAATTCCGATGCCAGTGCCGCCACTATCGAACTAAATTCTATTTTTTTATCTATTTGACCTGAGGTGTAACCGTCAACAATGTGTTGATAATGGCCGCTACGCTTTAGTTCAGCCAAGTTTGTAATAAAGATATCTCGGGTTGTTTTATCTCTAAAATTAACCCCTAAATCAATTGCCTCAGAAAATATTTGATGAAAAGAGAACAGATCTAACTCGCCATAGCCTGCTTTGGCTGCAAACCATTGAAATATTGTCTTATCTATTACTACCGCATCGACCGCACCAGCTAATAAATCATTAAACTGGCGTTCTAAATACACTGATTCTTGATATGAGTCTGGACGCTGCTGGGGATTAAACAACGCGAAATACTCATCGCCCAAATATTGATAAGCATTATCAAAAGCCAAAATAGACTTTCCTTTCAGGTCGGCCAGCGAATTTATCGCTAACTTACTGGCTTTACTGGTGATCACAACATTATTAAAACGAATAAACTTACCCGCATAAAAATGGTTGTCAGCAATTTCGCTGACATTAGCAACCGCATCAACCAAGGGGAAGTCATCAAGCGCACTGCTTAGTTGCGGTATCGACAATGCGTTCGTTGCGACAATATCAATATTACTGATCGAAAATATTTGTTTTAACAGGTCATATTCAACACCTTTAATTTGGCGTTTCTCGATAACATAAGGCTCTCGTCCCAAGCCAAAGGCAATGTTTAATAATGTTTTTGATTGGCTACGGCCAATCCAACGCTCATATATTTCAAAACGTTGTGACTTATCAATGCTCGCTAATGATTTGTTTAATACCGACTGTAATAAGGGCTGGTCCTGCCGAGAAAGAAAGTGCAACTTGCCAGCTGCAATATCCGTTTGTCTAATCAGTTTAACCCCGGTGGTTAAACTGTTTTTTAGCTGTGAAATCACCACCGCTTCGAGCCCGAAAATAGCATTAACCTCACCACTAAGTAACCGACTAATTGAGTTAGCGGTATTTGGGGTCAAAACAATATTAATATCAGGAAACAAACGCTGCACTTTGTCAATTAAGGCGTCGCCTTTAACTATCGCCAGTGTTAGATCAGACAAATCACTAAGAGACTCAATTCTATTTAAGGTTTCAAGCACAAAAATTGATGCTGCTAATTCAAGGTAACCGTCACCATACAAACCAAATTTAGCCCGCTTTTCTGAAAAGGATGCCGAAGGTAACAAATCAATTTCACCCCGCTTAAAGTCAGCTAACAAATCGGCCCACTCGCCGGTTACCAGCTCAAATGAAAGCCCAGAGCTCTTGGCTACCTGCTCTAATAATTCTCCAACAATGCCATTAACTTTTTTACCGTCATCACTAAAAATTATTGGTGGCCACGGCTCAATACCAACGGTTATCGTTGAATTGTTGGCAATAAACCGGTGCTCGGCCACGCTAAATTTCGATTGTTTGTAAAATGAGGTGACCCACTTGTCAAACAACCAACTGCGTTGCTGACTGGTGATCGAATTAATGCCCTTGGTAATTATTTTCCCCAGCATTGGCTGTGATTTAGCAATGCCGATATGCAAGTTCCCGATATCGCTTTCAATCGACGTAGCAATCTTTAATCCAAGTTTACGCAGCTGCTCTAGATCGAAAAGAGTGCCGACAGCGGCATCGACTTGGTTATCCATTAACAGTTGGTACGCTTGGTTAACACTAGTGACGTAAACGATTTCTGCAGTCGCTATCTCTTGCTCTATTTGTTCGGTCAGTACATGGCCTTTAAATGCAGCTACCCGCTTTCCCGCTAAATCATCAAGGCTAGCAATGTTATTATTGCTCTGCTGCACCACCAACTCATGGGCGGTGTAATAATAACTCGGTGAATAGATGATTTTTTTTTCGCGCTCAGCTGTTTTCGACAAGCTTAAAACACCATCAAGTCTGTCATTTATGACATCGGTTAATGCATCAGCCCACATCACATAATGCTTAAGCTCGATATTAGTTCCTAGGTTGCTGTTTATTAATTTAATTAAGTCAATGTTCAAGCCAACTCTCTGGTTGAGATTATCACGCAACACCCACGGTGCCCACTGATCGATGCTACCAATCTGAATGGCCGTGGGCTGGCGTTGCAACCATTGCCTCTCTTGTTTGCTTAACAAGCTTTGTCTGTTGGTATTGGCTAACAACTGTAATTTCTGATTAAAAATCCAGCGCTGCTCGATTTCAAGCATTTCTTGCTCTGATATTTTGTTCATGCCTTGCTGGATTAAATATTTCATATCATGATTATTAGACGGAGTAAGACCGTAAAAAAAGTTAATTGCTTCAAAATCATCTAGCGACTTAAAATCTTGGTATTGGTAACGGCTTACCAATTGGTGCCAAGTTGTCACCGTTTCATTCAAAAAGGCATCAATTTCATTGTTTTGTGCCGCCAAAAACAACTCGTCAAACGAGTTAAACTTGAGCGCAGTGGCGAAGGGTAAGTTTTTTTCTAAATATTTTTTATAAACCGGAATGTTTATGATGCCAATGCGTTTATCTTTAAGATCAAGCAAACTATTAATGTTGCGGTCTTTTTTGAAATATAAACGGGTTAAAGCTTTGTAGAATGGAAAAATCTTGGCGCTAGCAGGGTAAAAATCTTGGGCGTCAAGCAAGCCAAAATGAATATCAATACGGTCTGTTGTTAACGCAGGGATTGAGTCTTGCCAATTAACTGACACAAATTCAATTTCCTTATTTAATTTTCGCGCCCACAGCCGCCAGTAATCAATCAGCAGCCCTTTAGCCTCTCCTTGATTATCAACAAAGCTGTAAGGCGGAATATTTTTCGCAATCGCAATATGGATAACATCAGGCGGCGACGCGTGTACTCTAATTGTCACAGCGTGCATTAGCAACGTTACCCACAACAGTAACATCAACCAAATTTGCTGCCGTTGTTTTACCATTATCAAACGTCCCCGCTAGTATTTAACTGCGCTTGGCAACGCCACGCATAATCTAAGATTGAGGTTTTTATTGAAATAATGGTTAATTATAGAACTGATAAAAAATATTGACCTATTTACGGTCAATTTTTTGATAACTTAATTCGGGCCAGCATACTTGTGATAACCAATAACAAACTGCCGCGGATCTAACCATGCATGCCATTATTGTGCTATTTCCCCCTGCTCGGACGGGTCTAATCTTATTTAAAAAACACTGGTACGATGTTCGAAAATCAACCAATAAAGATATATTAATTCTTAGCGCACTACTTTATGCTTAGAAAACACACAATTAAAACATAATTCATTACTTATTCGAAAACACGGATGTAGTTAGTCAATGAATACATAATTTTGTACCTTGCGACTTAATTTAACTATTTTTAAGGATGAAAACGATGATTACATTTACACGCTCACTATTAGGACTTGCTGTGGCAGCTGCACTTAGCGGTTGTGGTGGTAGCGGCTCAGATCCTGAACAACAAACCAGTACCACTGTTAGCGGTGTCGCTATTAAAGGCCAGCTAAGTGATGCGGTTGTCGTGGGCTCTAAATATGTTAACGGCCAGAAAGTAGAAGTAGCCAGAACAACAACTGACGCTACCGGCGCCTACTCTTTTGAGGTTACCGATTATACTGGCCCACTGATAGTAGAAATAAGCGCCAGCACCGATTCTGAAAATCCCACAAAAATGTTCTGTGATGCCGTCGGTGGTTGTGGCTCAGCTGCTTTTGGCGACGAAATAAATGTAACCGCACTCGATCCAAATTTTGAATTAAATGCCATTGCCGTGGTCGACCCAACCGCAAAAACAGCCCAGAAAATTAATGTGACTTCGGTTACCCATTTAGCCGCAGCCGTTATTGAACAACATCGCGTTGATGAGCCAAGCAACTTTAATACTACGCTTATTACTAAAACCTTAAGCGAAGTGGCCAACTCGCTTAAAATTATCGGTGATATCAATGAATTAGAACCTACCAATGTTAACGACATCAATGCTGTGGCCACCGAAGACAATGCCAATGAGCTCAATTATGGTTTAGTTAATTCAGCCATTGCTCAGCAACTGTTCAATGGCGCCACTGATGACGAACCGCTATCAGACAAACTGGCCGCCGCCGCCCAAGATCTAATTGATAATGATGGTGAATTTTTAGGGGAAAACGACAATGACGATAGTAGCTTCGAACTAAACATTGTTGACATTTTAAATGATATTAAGAGCTTGGTTACCCTGTTAGACCAAGAGATAACCGCAGATCAAAATTCTGACAACCCTACTATTACTGCTGAAGCGACTGCTGGGATCACCGAGGCGTTAGCAATAATTGACAGTAATTTAGATCACACTATTACCGAGACAACCGCGAATATTAATGACGATGGCCGAATCGACACGGTTAGTGATGCTGTCACTGAAGGTGGCCCAATTGAAGTTGCTGCCGGCTTAGTCGAAGATTTGCGACTATTAGTTAACCTGTTTGATACAGAGACTGTAGCAGGTACCGATGTTAACACTGGCGTTGAAGCGTACAACGCTTTGCTCAACGACGCGGCAATAATGTTGCAGGCTGAAAGTGACAGCTTTACCTTATTAAGTGAAGTCGGCACCGCGATTGCTAAAATCGAACTACTGCAGCAAGAAGAAGATGCCACCGACATTACTTATAATTTAACCGACTTACGTGCAGCAGAGTCTAATTTAACCGGGACTGTTACGTATGATCCTGATAATTACAACTTTATTATTAACGCGACTGATGGCAACCAAAGCGCGCAGCTTAATGCAACAGCGGGTATTTCAGCAGATAAGCTATCAGTTGAAATAACATTAAGCGGGACTGTCGAAAGTGCAGGTGCAACGTTAACCCTAGCGAATACCAGTGGCGTTACCGTAGATTTTGGTCAAACCATTACCACAGAGATACTTGAAAGTGACGATGATAGCATCGAACCAATCGCCGGCCAATTAACGCTAGATGTAACGTTAAGCCAAAAAGCGACCAGCGAACTGACCGATCCTATGAGTTTCACCGGAAAAATTAATGCCGATCTTGTCACGGTTCTTACGCCAGAAGTCAGACAGGAATATTGGAACTGGGATGGCCGTTCAAACACCGTATATGTGGAAATTGAGCCGATATTATTACCCGAGCTGCTGAGTTTAAGCGGTGAGTTAACATCGTCAGACACCGTGGCGAGCGTCATTTTAAGCGTGGCTTTGCCTGATGTTGCAACCTATCAAGCGGCTGGCTTAGAGACTGTTGGTAAAAAAGTACCGCAAAATTACACTGTCGTTGTATCTTCAGATGGTAATACCGTGACCGAAACGGTAACCGATGGTTTCAGCGGCACCTTAGAATATACCGCGGGCACTGATGGCAGTTCCTCTTATACTTATAATAGAACGGCAGACAACGCAGACAACAGCAGCTACGGTGCGACCTTTAAATCCAGCCATTATATCAGTCAAAAAACACTCGCTGCAGGCGTTGAATATTTCCTTGCTGGCGAGTTTGAAGACAACGAGGGCAAAGGTGGTTATAACATCACCATAACCCCAATGGTCGATGATCAAACGGGTCAAGTGCTTTATTATCAAGTACTAAAGTCTACTGTGCAGCACAGTACAGAGCAACCAGCCGACGATAATGTTTTAAACCCTGATACTCACGAGTTAATTAACTATCAAGATAGTTATGTTGAAACAGAAGAGCGTTTCTTTGATAGCATGGCCGATTACTTAGACTCTAGCTTTGCTCGTTATGACGTTGCGCCGGATCAGTTGACCTCAGCACTTGCCGTTTACCAAACGATGATGTCGACCACTGGCGGCTCGCGTGACTACGTTAAAGATGTTGGCGAAGTATTAACGTTAAACAGCGCTAACGTTGAGGCATTGTCTAACGGCGACACATTAACGCTCGACAGCTATGTCACTGCGCCACTAATTAAAGAAGCAGTAGAATTAGCTGTAACTAATAGTGGTAACCTCATCAGTTTATCGATTAGCGATCAGCTGTTCACACAATGGACTTATGAAAGTACCGGTGATGATGCTGGTAACTACGAGTTGAATAAGCAGGTTCTTTACAGTACCTTTGACTACTACGAGGAGAGCTACCAGATAACCTCAGCGACCACAGCGGTCGATGGCACAGAGCAGCTCGAACTGTCAGCCACTTACCAAGACAATAGTAGCTACGAAATGACCACCTATTCTCCCACAGATATTGGTTATCAAATATGTGTTAAGTACGATATGACGCAAGAATCAAGTCAAAATTGCCACCTAGTAGACGCTGTAACCTTAGCAGCTGCTATCGCCAGCGATACTAACAATGACTTTGATCTGCTTAACATTAATTCAGCGCTGGACTTTGTAACCCGCGATTTATCCGCTGGCAATTCCGCAGCAGATGAGATCGATGTCACCTTCAGCGCTTGGATCGACGATACTGGCCTGCTTAAACATCAGCTAACATCAGCTGAATATACTGCCATTACCGAATTAGACGAAAGCGCTGATAGCACGACCCTGTATGACGCCTTGTTGCTTGAGGCGGTTAACAACGAGTCAGGTCTCGAAAGCGAAAGTCACTATTTACAGGCTAATGCTAATTTAACCCTGAAAACAGTATTGGGTGATTATGAGATTACCTTGGGCGTTGCGTCTAATCGAACCGATTTTGAAGAAGGTGATTTTAATCTTACCGTCACCTACCAGCTGCCTAGCGAAGATACTCAACGCAGTTTTGCTATTGCCGCAGATAGCACCGTTGATGATCAGCTTATTATCACCAATGCCGAAGGCGTTAGCATGACCTTAGTTAAAATGAATGAGGCGGTATCTGAGGGTGAAACCCTGATAGGTGTGATTAACGTTGACGATGAACAAGTAGCTAAAATTGTCGATCGTGAAGGCACTGTGTTAATTATCTACAAAAATGGGGTAGTTGAGAGTATTTAATCTTTTAAATTAACCCCTCAATACCGCCACGCATTAATGCTGGCGGTATTTTTCGTTCTAACCACAAGGAAGATCAAGTGCCTAAGCGTATTACTTTACCCTGTTTGACTGTCTGTTTGGTGCTAAGCAGTACTGTTGCAGCCAGCAATTTTATTAACACCCAACCACTAAGCAAATCTCATCAAATCGAAATTAACTTTTCATCGAATTCTTACAGCAACATTTTACCGGTTGGCCATCTCATTAACGACAGTTGGCGCCAACAGCCGCAGCACAACGCCAATAGCGGTTTTACCCAAAACAGCTTTAGTCTAAGTTATCAAAAAGACCGTTGGCAGTTGGCGGTTAATAAACGAGTCGACTATTTTATCGAGTCAAACGCCGCCACGGCAGCTGTTTATTATCTTGACCAAAATGAGCAAACCTTAGCACCCAATCAAACATACGATTTAATGCTTGAGTTATTAAGCCTGCAAAGCAGTGGCTTTTCCTTGGGCTACTTATGGGGTAACCAGCAATTATCGACCAAAGTAACGATGGGTTTGTGGTCAGTCGACAGCATGCGTGACAGCTATATTGCCGCTAACCTAGCAACGGATAATAGCAGCGAGCTCAACGGTGAGCTCAATTTCTTCGACCATTATACCGATACCAACATTTTAAAAAGACCCAATAACAACAGCTGGGATACTGGCGGCTGGGGACTTAATCTTGATCTTGATATTCAGTGGCAGGCGACCGAGCAACTACAATTGAAGCTGGCGATTAACGACCTATTCTCTCGCTTTATGATAAATAATTTAGGTTATAGTCAAGGCAAGGCCAGTACCAACAACGCCTATATCAACAGCGAAGGTTATCAATCGTTTTTACCGCTGTTTCGTGGTTTAGAAATAGCAAAAAATCACCATATTCGGCTGCCTGTCACCACCCACCTTAACGCGGTTTATCAAGCAGACCAGTTAAGTTACCTGCTCAACGTCACCAGACAGGCCCAACATAACTTTGTCGATCTTGGAGTTCGCTTTACCCTAGGTTCAGCCCAATTGGCGTTACTGTTAGATAGCCAACGCTTTGCCCCCACTATTGAATTTAGATCGGACAATTGGGATCTGCGCCTAACCAGTGACCGGCTCGATGCTTATCAAGCGTTTCAGTTTAAGCTAAATATTGGTTATCGCTGGCAATTGTAATAACGCCTGCAGCACCACCGCCTGTGACTAAAACCATCTTACAACAGGGTTAAGGGCAAAAAAACAGCACTATCATTAGCGAAAATAAATCCGCATAATAGTCGCTCTTACTTAAAAATTCTGCCACAGCTGCACATTCGAGAGAGATAAATGTTTGATGATATTCGCCCTTATCGCGACGATGAGGTTGTACCGGTTATTCAACGACTAATTAATGAACCGGCACTGCAAGCTTCAATTGCCAGTTACGCCACTCCTAAGCTTTACCGTGTTTTTCCCAAAATTTGCCGCCTTCTCGTTAAGCTATCACTGCAATGGAAACTTAAACATTTTACCACCGTTGACTCGATTCAAAGCGAAGTCGCTAGATATCTTCATAAGCTCATCAAAAAAAGCACCGACGGTTTTTCATTTAACGGCCTTAGACAGCTCGATATGAGCAAACCAACCCTATTTATTAGCAACCACCGTGACATTGCATTAGATCCTGCTTTGATTAATCTGGCGTTATTTAAATGCGAGCAGACGACGGTTGAAATTGCGATTGGTGATAATTTACTGAGCAAGCCATGGGTCGCTGACTTAATGCGTTTGAATAAAAGTTTTATTGTTCGGCGTAATCTCGACACCAAGCGCGCCATGCTTAATGCCTCGAAAAACCTTTCAGCTTATATTCATCACACCCTGACCGAAAATGATCACAACGTGTGGATCGCCCAGCGCGAAGGCCGAGCCAAAGATGGCATCGACAAAACTAATGCAGCACTTATTTCAATGTTATTACTGAACAAAGACAAACAGCAGTCGATTGCCCAATATCTTGAACAGCTTAATATTGTTCCAGTATCAATATCTTATCAGTTCGATCCTTGTGATAGTGACAAAGCCAAAGAGCTAGCCACTATAGAAGCGACAGGTAGCTACCAAAAGGCGGAAGGGGAAGATCTCAAAAGCATTACTCAAGGTTTAGTGGGTAATAAAGGCCTAGTCCATATCGAATTTGGAACGCCAATCCTTGGTGATTACGAGAATAGCAAAGCCATTGCGGCAGAAATAGATCGCCAAATCATCAATAATTATAAATTGTATGACAGTAATATTGCCGCAGAAGCACGCCTTAACGATCAAGATACTAGCAAGTCATTGCCTAGTTACTTAACCGAGCGACTACAACCGCTCGATCAAGACCAACAACGCTGGTTACTCGCAATGTATGCTAACCCGGTCGTGGCAAAAACAAATCAAACCAAGCTAGCTGATTAAGCCCAGTAGTCAGGACTAATCAGCGCCAGTGGCTTGTGACAACAATGCCACTGGCCTGTTTAAACCTCTTCAGGTTTGTCTGATATTGCATTAACCCATTCACCGTCAATCGACTCATTACCAGCACTTATTGCATCAACCACTTCCGATGCCGAACTTGGGTTTATTTCTAATACCGCTACCGCAATATCCATCGCTTGTTCAGGCGCAGCTTCGGCCAAGCGCGATACTAACTCAACTGTCTCTTGATACTCTTCTTGTGCCTGCTCTGATGACTCGTCGTCGGTGCTTGCATCGTACTCTTCATCGTACTCGTCGTTACATTGACTTGCCATGTACTCTTCGGCAACTAACACCGCAGATTCTGGCATCGCGTCGACCATCGCCACGGCCACATCAAGTGCTTCTTCATCAGGAGCCGATTCCCAAATTTGTGAAACAATGTTGGCCGCATCTTCGTCACTGTGATCGTCGACCCTATCGGCAGGACGGACCGCTTCGCGCTCTTCGGCCAGTACTTCAGCATAATATTCGGCAACCTGAGTCGCTGTTTCTGGCGCCGACTCAACGGCGATTCGCGCCATTTCAACCCGTAGTTCAGGTAATGCTAAGCCAATTTCTGCGGCAATTGCCACCACTTGTTCCGGGTGCCATTCAGCCAATTTTTTCACTAACTTATAACCAAGATCGGGCTGTGCCATGACCAGCACTCGAGTTACCTCAGGGATCTGCTCGGGAATAGTTTGCTTCATCACTTCATACAAACGCAGCACATCAATGTCATCAGACGCCGCTATTGCCCCTGCCACATCAACCCCCAACTCGGGATCGGTTTTAGCCAACGCGCGCGCCATGTTTACCGCCGCAGCCGGATCAGTTTCGGCCATTAGCATGGTTGCTTCAACTTCAGCGCCAAACTCTGGTTCTGGTTCGATGTATTCGGTTCGCGGATCAAAATCAATCGTTGAAGACATTGCACCACTGTGCATAACAAAGTTTTCTTGATCTTCAATCGGCAAGGCTTGCCGTGCATTCATTCGGTACAATACAAAGGTCGCCAAAAACAACTGAAAAGCGGCGGTAAAATAAAACATTGAAACACTGCCAAATATCGCCATTACATTCGACGCGATGTAGGGGCCAATAATGCCGCCCAGTGCAAAGGTAAAGATTAAACAGCCCATAGCGGCAACCATTTCACCTTGGCGTAGCTTATCAAAGGTCTCAGATATACTAAGCGGATAAGTACAAGCAATGATCCCACTGGTGACCATGGTGCCAATGAAGATGCCGACAATAAAATTTGATGCCGCAAAAAAAGTAATCATCAAGTCGACCACCGCCGATATCACCAACAAGCACAATAAAACGCTACGACGGTCAAACCGGTCAGACAGATAACCGACCGGGAACTGTAAAATGAAAGCCCCGAAAATAGCGACGCCCATATATAGCGTCAAATTAAAATCAACAATGGCGTAATCACTCGCAAAAACCGGCAATAAGTTAAAGGTAGTGGAATACAAAATACCCGAAATTAAACACGAAACCACGCCCAGCGGCGACGCTTTATACAAGTTCAACAGCGACATTGTATCGATTGACTCGAGCTCTGGGCCGCGTTGTTTACTCAATACGAGTGGGATCATCGCCCCACATAAAATAATGCCAGCCACCACAAACAAAGTCGTCTCTTGCACTGGCGCAAAATTCATAAAAAATTGACCAAAAAACAAACCACTTAATGCGACACAGTTATACAAAGCCAACACCTTGCCGCGGGTTTCTTTGTTCGCACTTGAACTAAGCCAACTTTCCATTGCAGTAAAAGCACAGGCATTGCAAAAACCTAACACCACTCGCATGCCACCCCACAGCAATGGTTCAGCAAAAAGACTGCAAATTAGTATGCTTACAGCGCCTAACGCCAGACAACCAGCAAACATCCGGACATGCCCTGCCTGCCTAATTAAATTAATACTAAAATAAGCTCCCAGCAATAAGCCAACAAAATACAGCGAGACAATCATACCGATAGTATCGGTATGGATCCCGTCTAAGCCCATTCGCACTGGCAATAAAATGTTAATTAGACCATTACCAAGTAATAGTAAAAAGCAGCTAATAAACAATGAAATTAGCGGCATAAAAGCTGAGTACATAGAGGGATCCTTGCTAAAAAACTAATGCACAATGCCAAGGTGTTTGGCTAAACAGAAACTTAACTAATATTTGCTGCCGATACAATACTGAAATGGATAAAAAAACGGCCCCTTTCAATAAAAGGGGCCGTTATAAGTACTACAAGAATTAAAGTTAGGATTAATTCAGTAAATCAATTTTCTTAAAGTCCATCTCGTTGTCTTCAGGTGAAGACTCAATAGCACTAACGCTCTGGTACTTCTTCACTAAGATGTAGCCTAAACAAGCAAAGAATAAACCGATAACTACTGCACCAACCCATTGGATTTGCAAGAAGTCTAGCTTAAACAGTAAAGTCAGCAGGCTTAACGCAACAACGTTACCGACCATATACTTAATTTTGCCCAGTTTAGCGACACTTAAGCCAAGGTTGTCGGTGTACAAGCGGATCAATGAATCAAGCGAGTTAACCACAAAGGTAATGCCAACAATCACCATGGCTAGGTTGTAAAAACCAGTCATATCAAGGCTGTTGCTGCTGTAGTAATACAACACGGTAAACCAAGCGGCAATTGGAATTGACGGAATGATCATCATTGCAGCGAGTACCTGATAAGTACGTAAACCACCCACAAAACGTGAGGTGAACTGACCAATCATAATGCTCCACGCAAACCACCAGAATAAATAAAACTCATGGTAATCATTAAGTGGCAAGACGAACTGATGAATATTACCGAAGTAACCGCCAAGCAATGCGAAGGTTGTTACAAACTCGCTAACACCTGAAACATCGGTCAAGAACGCGCCGGCCCACATTACAACAATCAGGCCAAGGAAAGCCCAAGTAGTCGCCAAGCTTAAGATTCGCACGTAACGAATACTGGTGCTTGAATAAACTGCTGCGGCAATAACCACGAACACAATCAGATAAAAGGTCGATACAATGGTTTCACCATCGCCGACTTGTGGCATGTACCAAGGCAAATTGGTTAACAACAGGTAAGCGGTGAATGCACAGGTGCCGATTATCACGACATTGTTAATTACTTTAATTAACGGCAATTCAAAAAACTTAACTCGTGGTTCAATGATGCAAAAGTAAAAACAGGTCAGGAAGTAGAAACCCCAGATTAAAAATGCCCAAAAACCAAACTCAATCGCTAACGGATTAGTAAAGCTATATTCAGGGCTCGCTGCTAAATCGGCATAACCGGCGAACTCTGTTAATGGGAACATGATTAAACCAACATCAAGCCCTGACGTAAATAATATTGCAATAAACGTAAATGTTTTAACCGGCGTCACGCCGATGCAGCGGATATTACCCCAACGATATAGCACAAATGCGATAGCTACAAAGGTAAATATAATTCCTGCTGATAACCAAGCTGTCATAATACTGATCCCCTACTAATTTCGTGACTTACGATAATCATATAACTTTCCCCTCTTTTTATTAATATTTTTGGTAGTTTTCTATTATTTGGCCGTTATTGTTCTGACCGTTTTGGTGCTGCTGGTCGCTGTTGCTCTTGCCAATCGGGCACAATATCAACGGCGGCGTTTACTGGTGATAACGCTGTTTTCCCGCGGATCAAATCTGCTGCCCGCTCTGCCACCATAATTGTTGGTGCGTTGAGATTACCATTAGGAATGGTTGGGAAAATAGACGAGTCAACCACCCGTAAATTTTCAATGCCATGAACTCGTGTTTGCGAGTCGACTACGGCAAGTTCGTCTTCGCCCATTTTGCACGAACAAGATGGGTGATAAGCACTTTCAACCGATTGGCGAACAAACGCATCTATTTGCTCATCGGTTTGAATCTCGGTACCCGGCTGAATTTCATCGCCACGGTACTTATCAAGTGCTGGCTGGTTAATAATTTCACGTGTCAGGCGAACACAGGCTCTAAAGCCTTCGCGATCGTCTTCGTGCTCTAGGTAATTAAACTTAATTTGTGGGTGCGCTTTAGGATCGCTCGATATCGCATTAACACTGCCGCGACTTTTCGGCTTGTTATGGCCAATATGTACTTGGAAACCGTGTCCTGCAAAGGCTTCTTTACCGTCATAACGCATGGCTGCTGGTAAGAAATGGTATTGCAGATCTGGCCATTCAACATTGGCCTTTGAACGAATAAAACCACAAGATTCAAAATGGTTAGTTGAGCCTAAACCGTCTTTGGTTAAAATCCAACGCGCCCCAATTAAGAACTTATCCCATAAACCTAATTTGCCGTTAAGCGAGATAGGCTCTTTACACTTAAATTGGAAATAGAACTCAAGGTGATCTTGCAAGTTTTGACCAACACCTGGCAGATCGTGTTTTACGTCAATGCCAGCATCTTTTAATACTTGCGCCGGGCCAACCCCAGACAGCTGTAAAATATGCGGTGAACCAATCGAACCTGCCGACAAGATCACTTCTTTGTTGACGCGTAAATCAATCGTTTGGCCTTTACGTTCATAACGCACACCAACGGCTTTTTTGTCTTCAATTAGGACCTGATGAACCAAAGCATGCGTAATAACCGTTAAGTTGCTACGCGACATCGCAGGGCGCAAATAAGCATTAGAGCTAGAACAACGCACGCCGTCTTTAACGGTCATGTGCATTGGCCCGAAACCTTCTTGCTGACGACCGTTGTAATCGGCCGTTGGGAAGTAACCGGCTTCAACACCCGCATCAACAAAAGCTTTATACAGTGGATTAGCCATTTTGTTGCCGTTATTAACCCCTAATGGGCCAGTATCGCCACGGTATTCATCAGCGCCAAAGGCCCAAGTTTCGGCCTTTTTAAAATAAGGTAAACAGTGAGAATAATCCCACTCTTGCGCGCCTGAGCTCTGCCATTCGTCAAAATCTCTGGCGTGACCACGTACATAAACCATGCCATTAATTGACGAAGAACCCCCTAATACCTTGCCACGCGGACAATGCATCCGGCGATTATCTAAAAATGGCTCAGGCTGGCTTTCAAACTGCCACGCATACTTTTTGGTGTTCATCGGAATAGATAAGGCGGTTGGCATTTGGATAAAGATACTGCGGTCGCTGCCACCAGTTTCTAACAATAATACCTTGTTGTTACTATCTTCGCTTAGGCGATTGGCCAAGACACAACCGGCAGAACCTGCGCCGACAATAATATAATCGTAATTTTCTGTATTCATAATATTCTCTTAAAAATCAATTTACTGATGACCGCCGCTAACAACGCAGCAGCCAAATAACTTTCACTGCGCCTTAATTAAAACGGGCTTTCTAGCGGTGTAAGTCCAACGTAAACTGATTTTATTTGAGTGTAATGGTTAAGCGTCGCTAAGCCATTTTCACGACCAATGCCCGACTGCTTGTAACCGCCCACTGGCATTTCAGCAGGTGATGCGCCGTAGTTGTTGATCCAACAAATACCGGCCTGCATTTGGTGAATTACCCGATGCGCTCTGGTAATGTCTTGAGTAAATACGCCAGCAGCTAAGCCAAATTCCGTGTCATTGGCACGTTTAATGACTTCTTCTTCGGTATCAAACGTTAATACCGACATGACTGGGCCAAAGATTTCTTCGCGCACGATAGTCATGTCGTCTTGGCAATCAGTAAATATTGTTGGCGCGACAAAATAACCTTGTGGTGCATTGTCAGGAGAAAGTGCTGTGCCGCCTGTTAACAAGGTCGCGCCGCCTTTAATGCCTTGCTCAATATAACCTAAAACTAACTGCTGATGCTTAGCTGAAATTAGCGCGCCAAAATTAGTGTCAGGGTTCATCGGATCACCAACAATAATGTTGTTATTGGTACGCTGTAATAGCTTTTCTATAAACTGTGGATAAATATCTTTTTGTACGAAAACCCGAGTGCCGTTAGTACAGATTTCACCCTGGGTATAAAAGTTACCTAACATCGCAGCCGAAACGGCATTGTCGACATCGGCGTCGTTAAAGATAATTAATGGTGATTTGCCACCCAGTTCCATCGTGACATCTTTTAAGGTGGTCGCCGCGCCGGCCATTACTTTTTTACCCGTACCGACTTCACCAGTGAAAGACACTTTCTCAATTTCAGGGTGATGACTTAACCACGCGCCCACTTCACCAGCACCTTGCACGACGTTAAATACGCCTGGCGGCATGCCTGCTTCAATAAATATTTCAGCCAGTTTTAATGCGCCCAACGGAGTTTCTTCTGACGGTTTGAAGATCATAACGTTACCGCACGCTAGTGCCGGAGCCGCTTTCCAACATGCAATTTGCAATGGGTAGTTCCACGCGCCAATACCTGCGCAAATGCCCAGAGCTTCACGGCGGGTGTAATAGAAATCGTCACCGACTTGCTGCTGGTTGCCTTCAATGCTCGGGGCTAAACCCGCAAAAAATTCAATTGCGTCAGCGCCAGACGCGACATCAACTACGCTGGCTTCTTGCCAAGGTTTACCGGTGTCTAATACTTCAATCGCCGCAAGTTCGTCGTTGCGTTGACGTAAAATTTCAACCGCTTTAAGTAAAATACGGCTGCGTTCTGGCGCGGTCATCGCCGACCAAGCAGCAAAACCTACTTTGGCACTGGCGATCGCCTGTTGTTTAATTTTTTCATCCGCTACTTCAACTTGATATATAACTTGGGCGGTCGCGGGGTTAATAACATCGAACGTTTCGCCGCTATCATTCGCTACATAGGCTCCGGCGATAAAGTTATTATATTTTGTTAGGGACATGTGTTTCTCCAGGCTGTTTTAGCAGATCGTGAATAAATTTTTTACACAGTGTTTCTGCTAATATAAATTCTTGTTTTGGATCAGGGCTTAACGCACTGCGCAGCCAAAATCCATCAATCATCGCCGCGGTTTGTTTAGCGGCATGTATTGCTTGTTGGTCATCTAATATTTGTTTGAACGAGAAGCGTAAATTACTATAAAGACGGCGACTGTTAATCGCTTGTAGCCTAGCGAGTCGTGGGTTGTGCATCGACTGCGCCCAAAAACTAAGCCAAGTCTTGGTCGCCACTGATGAGCGTTGGAATTGGGTGAAATTTGCTTCAATGATTAAAGTCAAACGCTGACAAGGACTAAGGTTGTCGACCCGAATACGCTCAAGCAAGGCTTGTTGCAACTGGTCAAGCATATGTTTAATGGTCGCCTCAATTAACTCCTGCTTACCCCCAAAATAATGACTGATAATGCCTGACGACATACCAGCAATTCGGCTAATGGTGATAATGGTGGTGTTTTGCAACCCGTGCAATGCCACCGACTCTAAGGTTGCTTCAATTAATTGCTGTCGACGTAAAGGTTTAACTCCAACTTTTGGCACTTGCTGGCCCCTTATCGTTTTTAATTGAACGTTCAATTAACTATAACTTAATAGTTCGTGATGAAATTGTCAAGTTAGCTCAAGCCAATTAAACTGGCCCAAAACAGCCCTAAAAATTGATTTAATTCAATTTTTTCAATAAAAATGACTAAAAAACATAAATAAACGATAAAAATAATAGTTTCAACTCTAACTAAAATACGGCTAATTTTAGTAATCTGGGATCGCTAATCAATGTTAAAGACAGCAAATAAGCTGAAATACGCCGTTATTGGTTAAAAAAACGTCGGCTTGAGTTAATTATGTTTATCAATTGTAAATTGTCAGCCTTGGCCGCTTACCGTAATTTAGTTTAGCGCCAAGCTAATCCATGACGTTCATAAAATGTACTAAAAAAACCCCAAAATTATTGTAAATATATAAACAATTTGCGACCTAGATCAGCCAACATAGCCAATAACACGCGGTTAGCGGCTAGTCATTTAGATTAAACCTGATTGAGCAACCAAGTCTGCACAGTCTTAGCTTGCTGATTAGAAACCTGACGTTTTGGCAACAGTAAATAATAATTGCAGCATGAATCGACCATCGGCCACGGCGAAACCAAGCGACCACTGGTCAATTCAGTGGTGACCAAAGAACGCCGCGCCAATGCCACACCTAATCCCGCCTCTGCCGCCGCTATCGCCATATCAGAACGGTTAAAATAGTGCCCTTGCTCGCTGGCTACCGAATTTAATCCCGACTGATCTAGCCAATAACGCCATTCCGCATCACGGGCCGCGCCCGCCCACGGCATCGCATCATGTAATAAAGAGATTTGATCCCACACTTTTTTATTTGCCAAATCTAATCCCGCGATATATTCAGGGCTGGCTACAGGCAGCAGCTGTTCACTCATCAGCAAGGTTGCCGTTACGTGCTGGTAATCACCTTTGGAATAATCGATTGCTAAATCAAAATCGTCGCGGGTTAAGTCAAGCAAGGCGGCGTCGGCATATGTTTCGATCTTTAATTGGCCAAATTCATTTTTAAACTGCTGTAATTTGGGAATAAGCCATTTGAAGACTAATGAAGGGGTTGATTTTAGTCGAATAACATCACTGGTTGGCGATGCCTGCAGCCGCGCCAACACTGTGTTAATTGCCGCGACCGATTGTTGCATTACTGCCAGCAGCTCATTGCCAGCGGGCGTTAGCTCTACGCCCTGTCCGTGGCGAATAAAAAGTTGTAGCGCTAACTGTTGTTCCAGTTTTCTGATCTGCTGACTGACTGCACCCGTGGTTAAATGCAGCTCGCGCGCCGCCGCAGAAAAACTTAATAAACGGCCACAGGCCTCGAAATAGATTAACGCAGAAAAAATCCGGGGACTAGGTTTAGGCATGATTGGCTCAGTAACTGACTAGAGGACCACTGTTTAGTTTTTCTAAACAGTGGTTAAGAAACTATCGTTTGTTTTTATCGCCAAACTACCACAAAATCAGCCACACACCAATTTCATCAGGCGCTATTATGACTTCACTGAACATCACTGCTATAGAGCAACAGCAGATCCGCAGCGGCCAACCTTTATTGTGGCTAAACAACAGTTATCAGAAAAGTGCGACAGCGCCTGCCAAGCCAGACCGCGCACAACTCGATGACGCAGCGGCCCGTTTAGAGCGCTTTGCGCCGCTGCTTGAACGATTATTTAGCGAGCTTGAGCCAACTAACGGCCTAATCGAGTCATCAATTTTAGTCGCTGATAAGCTTAATAAAAAAATAAATCCATTGGGCGGAAAATTACTGTTAAAGGCTGATCATCAATTACCCATTGCGGGTTCAATCAAGGCGCGCGGTGGCATTCACGAAGTATTATGTTTCGCCGAACAGCTCGCGCTTGAGCAGGGTTTACTTAACAATACCAATGATGATTACCGTAATCTGCTCAATGCCAATGCTCGTCAGTTGTTTGCGCAATATACCTTAGCCGTTGGCAGTACCGGAAATTTAGGCTTAAGCATTGGCATTATGGCTGAAACCTTGGGTTTTAAAGCCGTGGTTCATATGTCGACAGATGCCAAGCAATGGAAAAAAGATCGTTTACGCCAACGTGGCGTCGTAGTTATTGAACACGATGCAGATTATGGCGCAGCCGTCGCGGCTGGTCGCGCCCAAGCCGAGGCTGATCCTTACAGTTATTTCGTTGACGACGAAACCTCAACCAAGCTATTTATGGGTTATGCGGTGGCGGCCTTGCGCCTAAAAGACCAGCTTAAGGCAGCCAACATTAGCGTTGATGCCCAGCACCCGTTATTTGTTTATTTACCCGCAGGAGTTGGCGGTGCGCCCGGCGGTATTACCTTTGGGCTTAAGGCGATATTCGGCGCTAATGTGCATTGTTTTTTTGCCGAACCGGTGCAAGCACCTTGCATGTTATTAGGCATGGCTGGCGCGCCAAATTCAAGCCCTGCCACCGTTTACGATTTCGGTTTAACCATAGATACCGACGCCGACGGCCTAGCGGTAGGAACGGCATCACAATGGGTATGCGATGCAATTAGGGACCAACTTTCTGGCGTCTATACCGCAACCGACAGCCAACTTTATCAGCAGTTGTTACAGCTTAAGACCCTTGAGAATATGGAAGTTGAACCTTCAGCCGCAATTGGTTGCTTTGGCCCAGCAATGCTTAATACCGCTGCTGGACAACGTTATTTGACCAGCCACCAGCTAACCGCCGATATGCACAACAGCTGCCACATCGCTTGGCTCACTGGCGGCTCTTTAGTGCCCCAACAAGAGTATCAACGCTACTTGGACAAGGCGGCATTACTCAACAATTAGTGGCCCACTACGCACTCAAGGCTAAGCAGATCTTAGCCTTGAGCTTAGCTAAAAATAAACCACTGTTAGTCACTAAAATGATAAGGATCAATAAGTAGCAGAATCAAGTGTTGTATTTTCAAGCGACTATATTTTATTTTGTTTAATTAACTCGCTCGGAATGACAATGAGAAATAACCAACCTATCACTGAAAACGAAGTCGTATTAAGTGATCATGCTTTACTAATTTCTACCACCGATCTGCAAGGTAACATCACTTTATGTAACGATGAGTTTATTAATTACGCTGGTTTTTCCCAGCATGAATTGATCGGTAAACCGCATAATATGGTGCGCCACCCAGACGTACCAGCGGCAATTTTTGCTGAAATGTGGCAACACCTGCAAGCCGACAAGCCTTATATGGCTGTGATAAAAAATCGCTGTCGCAATGGTGATTATTATTGGGTCAACGCCTATGTGACAACCCTAAAAGAAAATGGCGAGGTCGTGGGTTATCAGTCGGTTCGAACTAAACCCCTAGCAGAAGACATCACTAGCGCAGCCCGGTTATATCAGCGTTTAAACAACAATAAAACACGAGTAAAACTAAAAGATTTACGCTTAAGCATCACGGTGCCTGCTACTGTCATTGCTGGCTGCCTTATCCCGGCTATAACTAATTATGCGTTTGGTTGGTCGGGTGCTACCGCCGCTGCTATTACTACGACCTCGGGTTTAGTTGTCGCGACAATCGGCTGGATGTTAATTGCGCCATTTCGCCAATTAATCGCGCAGTCTAAACAGCACATCAACTCAGCAACCCTTAACGAACTGTACGGTGATTCAACCAGTGGTGCCGGCCAATTGATGACCCACTTAAAAATGAATCAAGCCCAGCGCCGCACCATGATCGGCCGGGTTGATCATTCATCACGCGACTTGTCGGCGTTAAGTTTGAGTACCTCTGTCGTTGCCGAACAAAACAATCAATCGCTAGCTTGTCAGGGGCGAGAAATTGTCCAGATGCAACACGCATTCAACCAACTGGTTTCAAATGTCGAAGAAGTGGCACATAACATTTTACTCACCACCGATGAAACCCAGCTGATGACCCAAGAAACCGAGCGTTCTACAGTATTGGTTAACAACACCATCACCGATATCAACAGCTTAGCTCAGGGACTAGACAGCGTATTAAGCCGACTATCGAGCTTAAGGCTAGCATCGAATGAAATTGGTAAAATTCTTGAAATCATTACCGGCATTGCTGAGCAAACCAATTTATTGGCGTTAAACGCGGCAATAGAAGCAGCCCGGGCCGGAGAACAAGGACGGGGTTTTGCCGTGGTGGCCGATGAGGTGCGGGCATTAGCCAATAAAACCCAAGAATCGACCAAGCAAATTAAAGCAACCATCAATACCTTACAACAAGAGTCGCTCGACGCTGAAACTGTCACCAAGCAGGCCAAGAGTCAGGCTAATATCTGCGTTGCCAATATTAACAAATCAGGCAAAAGCATGGTCACTATTAGCCACTCTATTGATTCGATCAATCAGATGAACCGCCAAAATACTGATACCGCACAGCAACAACGTGCTGTTAGCGATAATGTTCATCAAATGTTGACCGCGATTAGTGGTGAGATTAAAGCAACCGAAATATTGTCGCAGCAAACTGCTAATTCATCGATCGAATTGTCTAAAGCGGTCAAACAAATTATGCAGTCTTTGGCATCATAGTGATTAGCTTATTAAGAGTCACGGCTGGAGCGACTAGTACCGGCCGCTACTCTTAATCGTTGATTAATTGCCTTCTTGCTGTTCGTTTAACTCAATTAACAGTTGTTGCAGCTTGTCGCTATATTGACCCGGCTCTTGCCACATGCCGCGCTGGGTTGCTTCGAGCAAGCGCTGTGCCATTTCGCCCAATGCATCGGGGTTATTGTCTTTGATAAACTGCTGGTTTTTCGGCTCAAAAATTAAGGCATCTGCAACCGCTTCATATTGATAATCATCAATTAAATTGGTAGTTGCATCGTAAGCAAACAGATAATCGACGCTGGCGGCAAATTCAAACGCACCTTTGTAACCGTGCTCTTGCATCGCTGTTATCCATTTAGGATTAAGCACCCGTGAGCGAATAACCCGATTAAGCTCTTCTTTTAAGGTCCGAATTTTCGGTAAGCTAGGATTAGAGTGATCGCCATGATAAATCTGTGGTTGCTGGCCAGAAAGCACCTCAACCGCGTTGGTCATGCCGCCTTGAAACTGATAATAATCGTCAGAATCGAGCAAGTCATGTTCACGATTATCTTGGTTTTGCACCACCACTTCGAGGGTTGAAAGTTGATGGCTAAAGGCCGATTGCGCCGCAACGCCATCGCTACCGTCTTTGGTATAAGCGTAACCGCCCCAGTTAATATAGGCTTGGGCTAAATCGCCTTGTTCTTGCCAGCAACGCTCATCAATCAGTCCCTGCAAACCAGCACCATAAGCACCGGGTTTGCTGCCAAATACCCGATAACTTGCCTGACGCTCGGCCTCGCTGGCAGATAAACCTTGGTCGATTAACTGCTGACGACGCTGCTTCACATTATGCAAGATGGTGTTATCAGTGCCCGGATCCTGATAATGAGCCAAAGCGACTACCGCGGCATCAAATAACTTCATCACATTAGGAAAGGCATCACGGAAAAAACCAGAAACTCGTAAAGTGACATCAACCCGCGGCCGATTAAGCAACATGCAGGGCACAATTTCAAAGTCGATCACTCGCTGCGAACCAGCGGCCCACACCGGTTTAATGCCCATTAAGGCAAAAGCTTGGGCGATATCATCGCCACCGGTACGCATAGTCGCGGTACCCCAAACCGATAAACCGAGTTGTTTCGGGTAATCGCCATGTTCTTGCAAATGACGTTCAATTAACGCCTGCGCCGATTTTTGACCAAGCGCCCATGCCGCATGCGACGGAATAGAGCGATTGTCGACCGAATAGAAATTACGCCCGGTCGGCAAGGTATCTAAGCGACCACGAGTTGGCGCGCCACTTGGCCCCGGCGCGATAAACTTACCGGCCAGTCCTTTAAGCAACGACGACAACTCTTGCTCGGCGCTAAGATCTAATACCGTTAAAATGGTTTGCTTAATATAGTTAAGTTGCACCGCGGTGCGTGGGTATTGATCGGCGATCTTATCAAGATCACAGACAGGATCGTCTAACACATACATTTCAATTAATTGCAGTGCCAATAGCTCAAGTCGCTCACGAGTATCATTGTCAGTACGCCATAAACTGGTGCAGATCCTCGATAGGATCTCCGGCCGATTACCCTGCCATTCAACACCCGTTGCGGCCAAAGGATCGAAGATCTGACCTGCGATCATTAAGTTAAGATCCTCAGCCAAATTATGTAAAATGCCTTGGCTAATATGATCCTTGCCGCGTGGCAAGCGCATTAACGCGACAAGCGTTTCTGCGATTTTGTCCGGCGGCGGCAGTTGACCAAGGCGATGGAGGCCATGGCGAATTTGCGCCTCTTTAATGTCACACAAGTAAGCGTCGAGCTGATCGAGCATTTGATCGTTTGATTGATCTTCCGTTTGCTGATCACCTTGTTGATCTTTTAGATCACTACTAGTGCCTAATTCCTGAGCCAAATTACTGCTTTTTACCGCGTCAATGATCTGCTGTCGTAACCACTGGCAACGTGCTTGATCCATGCCCATTGCCTGATAGTATTCATCAACCAAATGTTCTAGATCGGCGAGATCACCATAGAGTTCAGCACGGGCCATTGGTGGCATTAAGTGATCAATGATCACCGCTTGGATCCGCCGCTTGGCTTGTGCGCCCTCACCAGGATCGTTAACAATAAACGGATAGAAATTTGGCATTGGTCCCAGCACTAAATCGGGCCAGCATTCTTGTGATAACGCAATGCCATTGCCCGGCAACCATTCTAAGTTGCCGTGCTTGCCAACATGCACGATAGCATCAACCTGATAAATATGGCGCAGCCAAAAATAAAAGGCTAAATAACTGTGCGGCGGCACTAAATCGGGATCATGATAATTAGCGGCTAAATCAAGATTAAAGCCGCGCGCCGGCTGAATGCCAACAAAGGTTTGACCCAAACGGATGCCCGAGATCATTAGGCGCTGATCGCGACATTTTGGATCTTGCTGCGGTGGCCCCCATCGGCTCAAAATAGCCTGCTGATTCGCTAACGGCAATTGCTCAAAATAATGTTGATAATCACTTAACGCCAAACTTTGCCAACAAGGTAAATGATGCAGCGTGTCGGGGTTGTTAGTAACGGCGCCAAGCAGCTCTTTGATTAATCCGGTGCCATCGCTTGGGATATCCGCGACCGGATAACCCGCTTGCGCCAAGCTATTGAGAATATTGACCGTGGATTGCGGTGTATCTAAACCTACGCCATTACCAATGCGACCATCTTTGGTTGGGTAATTAGCAACGATTAATGCCAAGCGTTTGTCTTTGTTAGCTTTAGTTGTAAGCTTGCAATAATTAGCCGCCAATTTTGCGACAAATTCGGCTCGCTCAACGTGCAATTGATATTTAACCACCGACGACTGACAGCGTTGGTCATAGTGAGCCGCGGCTTTAAAACTGACCGCGCGGGTGATGATCCGGCCATCCATTTCAGGTAATACGACCTGCATCGCCATGTCGCGACTATGTAAGCCACGAGTACTGCCGAGCCAATCTTGCTCGGTGCTACTGGCGAGTTGCAGTTGTAAAATTGGAATGTCGAGCGCAAAAGGCGATTCAAATTGGCTTGGCTGCGAACTCAAGTCTGGGCTTGGCGCGCGATGACAAGAAAAGCCGGTTGTATTAACAATGATGCTGGCCTGTGTTTCAACCAATAACTGATTGATCAGGCTTATTGACTCAGGATCACGTAGCGATGAAATAGCGATTGGCAGCGGATTTAGACCTTGCTGCTCAATGACCTCAATTAGGCCATCAAACATTTCGGTATTGGCGCTTTGCAAATGGCTGCGATAAAACAAAATAACCGCAACGGCTGAGATGTCATCCGCGTTGGTATTATTACTGGCATTTTCACAGGCATTAGCCTGCCAACGCTGTTGCCAATCTTTAAGGCTAACCACCGGATGCGGGCGCTGATTAGCCGCCATATACAACAAACAATTAGGCAATACTTGGGGTGGCTGCCACTGGGCGGGAAATTGCAAACATTGGTCGCCAATAAAGTGATAAAGCTGCTCAATATTAGCAGCGCCACCTTGGCGTAAATAGCGCCACACCTGCTGCACGATTTCTGGCGACGCGGTTGACGCCGCGCTAAGCTCAGGATCGGCAACATCGTCGCCCGGCACTAAAATTAGCTGCCGTTTGCTGTCTTGCTGCGCCCACTCAAGTAAGCGCTCAAAGCCATATTGCCAGTAGCTTTTGCCACCCAGCAATGACACAACGACCACTTGGGCGTGGTCGAGCACTTTATGCTGGTATAAATCAAAAGCGGCTGGCTTTAATAATTGCATCCAGTTGGCAATTCGCACCTCTGGATATTGCGGCGGCAATGCCGCTACGCCGTTAGCAAGCGCGGCGAGTGAACTGTCGGCGGCACACATAATAACTAATGGCGCCGGAGTCTGGGCCAGATCAATAATGCCCTCGTCATCGGTGAAACCACCGGGTTGTGCCGCCAATAAATGCATTAGCCAGCCACTTTAACCACAGCCGGCGCTAACGCAGCTTCAATTTCAGCTTTCACTAAGTCTTTACCGATAAATACTAACTGGGTTAGGCGCGCTTCGTCGTTATTCCACATCCGATCAAAATGGACATCAAGTCGTTTACCAACCGCTTGCACAACTTGGCGCATTGGCTTGTTTGGCAGTGCTGCAAAACCCTTAGCACGATAAATGTTGTGTGAATTTAATAACTCACCTAACAGCTGCTGTAACTTCTCACCATCGACTTGACCTAAAGTGATCACAAACGAATCAAAATGATCATGGGCATGAGAATGCTCTGCGCCATGATCGTGGTGATGATCATGGTGATTATGAACGTGGTTAATGTTGTCTTCTGCCGCAGCTTCTAGACCGATGATTGCGTCTAATTGAATGTCGCCATTTTCAACATAGATCGTTTTAACCGCCGCTGGTACTCGCGCGCTAATGACTGATTGAATTGTTTGCTGCTGCTCGGGATCTAACAGATCGTTTTTGCTGACAATGACTAAGTCGGCAGCGCTAAGTTGATCTTCTAGTAACTCTTGTAAACTAGGATCATGATCCAAGCTCTCATCAGCTAAACGCTGTGCCTGTACTTTATCGGCGTCGTCAGCAAAACGTCCTGCGGCAACCGCTGGACCATCGATTAACGTGATCACTGAATCAACGGTACAATATTGCTTAATTTGCGGCCAGTTAAATGCTTGCACTAAAGGTTTTGGCAAGGCCAAACCGCTGGTCTCAATTAAGATATGATCAATATCGTCACGACGTGCAACCAACTGCTCCATTACCGGTAAAAATTCTTCTTCAACCGTGCAACAAATACAACCGTTAGCCAGCTCATAAATACCGTTTTCACCCGTTGCCGGAGTCGCTTCATCTTCACAGTCTAATGGGCAGCTGCGCAGTAGATCGGCGTCGATATCAAGCTCACCAAATTCATTTACGATCACAGCAATGCGCTTGCCTGTGGCTTGCTTAATGACGTTTGATAATAGGGTGGTTTTACCACTGCCCAAAAAGCCAGTGATAATAGTTACCGGGATTTTATTTAACTGCATGGTGTGACTCCAAAAAGGTCAGAATATTTAAGATTTATGGCGGCAATTATAAGTTGAAAGAGCAGCCATGTACAAAGGATTAACAATTTTATTAAGACCCTTATAGGTCAACACTTAAGAAGAAGTAGGACAACGCTTGAGAAGAAGTTATAATGCGCCAAAGAGGAGTTTTTTTATGATAGATATCGCATCGCTTGGTGATGATTCAGGCGTACTAATTTGTGGTCACGGCAGCCGCGCAAAAATAGCTGAACAAGAGTTTTCATTATTGGCCAAAGGCCTTAAAGAACGTCACCCTAGCCTTAAGATTGATTACGGTTTTTTAGAGTATTCAGCACCGAATATTCATACCGCACTCGACCGTTTATTAGCGCAAGGGGTTAAAAAAATTCATGCGGTTCCCGGCATGTTATTTGCGGCGACTCATGCCAAAAATGATATTCCGTCGGTATTAACCACCTATCAGCAAAAACATCCTCAGCTAGAGATTAGTTATGGCCGCGAGTTGGGTCTAGAGAATGAAATGATCCGCGCGTTTGAGCAGCGTATTTTAGAAGCGATGGGCTTAAGCGAAACACCAGCAGCTGGAGAGTTATATGACACGATGTTGGTGGTCGTTGGCCGTGGTACTTCAGTCGTTGAAGCGAATGCCGAAGCCGCTAAATTAACCCGCACCGTGTGTGAAAACCTTGGTTTTGGCTGGTCTGAAACGGTTTATTCTGGCGTGACTTTTCCGTCAGTTGGCCGTGGTTTAGAGATGGCCTTAAAGCTAGGCTTTAAGAAAATAGTGGTTGCGCCCTATTTCTTGTTTGGCGGTCGTTTAATTGACCGTATTTATGCCTATGTTGATAAAGTGGCACAAGAAAATCCGCAGGTAGAGTTTCTTAAAGCCGACTACCTACGCGCCCAAGATCATGTGATCAATACTTTTGAGCTGCGCATTAATGAAACCATTAATGCCACCAATGCTAGCGAGTCGAGCCAGTTAAATCTAATGGCGGATTTTAAGGATCGCTTAGCGCGTGGCGAAGTTGATGTTCATCATCACCATGCCGAATATCAGCCAGAAACTAGCGCCAGCCATGAGCATGATCACGCGCACGACCATGATCATAGTCACACACATGATCACGGCCACTCGCATGATCACGACCACAGTCATGGTCACAGTCATGGTCATGGTCATGGTCACAGCCATGCACCGTATAAACACATTGCTCACCCACATGGTCCACGCACCATGATTAATGACAATGTTTGCTGTTGTTTTATGGCGCAATTCCCAAGCGAGATCATCGCCCAAGAACAACAAGATCTTAATTCAGATCGGGTACCTACGTGTAAAAAGCCTTAACTCGGCCCCCAACTAGCTCAGCTTCGGCTGGGCTATTTAATCACCTTGTCACAGTTTGAGCCATCCCTGCTCAAAAGTTCACGTGCTCCTACTGCTCTAGGGCATTTTAGATATCGATACATATGCGTAAACTCGCGGTGAATATATCCTTATACGCTCAATTTTTCGTCCATGAAAAATACGGTTTTCTCGACATGCACCGACATCTCAATCATCATCGGCGTTTAATTGAAAACACTCTTGCCGCGTTCGTCCCTTTTATTTTTTAGCCAATTGAATACGAGCTGCTTGTATTTATCAACGACAGCATCTAAGTTTATTAGTCAATTTTCTAGCAAGGGACCTCTAGAATGAATAAACCATCGCTAAACCAACTGTTATTACTCATCACAACCCTGTTTTTAGGCTCAATAGCGCACGCGAAACAAGCCGCACCATTTTTTTCGCCCTACCCGAATGCTAAATTAGCTTACTCAAATACCATCGCAGGTGAAGAAACAGCGGTGATAACTCAGTACTCTCTTGATAAGAAAAAGTCGCAACGATTTGTCATGCAAGATGTTATTGGCGATGTTAGTCATTATCAATATGAGATCAAAAAGGTTTCAACGCTAGCAATCATCGAAAACTATAAACAAGCACTGATCCAAGCGGGTTTCGTGATTAAATATCAGTGTTCAAAGGATGTTTGTGGTAAAAAACGCGCCGATATTACAACGTTCGCAAAAAAAGCAGCTTATTTTCGTATCGGAAACTTTTTCAATACACCCCGATACATCTACGCGGTCAAGGAAGACAATCCCGCTTATGTGCTGTCACTCTTTGTTGGCCAATATCAAAGCACCACTAAAGCCAATATAAGCCTTATTAAAGTTCACCCTGTTGCTACCGGTTTAATCACCGCCGACGTTAGCGCTTTTAGCAAAAAACCAAACAATAAAGTTAAAAAACCTGCGCGTGACGATGTTAAAGGTTCAACCGATCATTCTTTGTTAACCCGCTATCCCGGCTCTTATATTGAACGCCACCAGCAGGTCGATTACGATGAAGTGAGTTTGGTTAACGATGTGCCTAATGCCGTCAATAAAGAGTTTTCATTGTTAGAAATCGTTGGCGACGTCACGCACATTACCTACATTCACCAAGACGTTTCGACCTTAAAAATTTACCGCAACTATGTTGCTGCACTGACTAAGCAAGGTTTTGAAACCGTATTTTCTTGTCAAAAAGATAGCTGCGCCAAAAAGCGTAAAACCTTAACTAAGCTCGGAGATTTTATCAGTGTCGATCATGTGTATAATTTTTACCGTCACCCGCGTTATTTATTAATGAAGAATAGCCATGAGGGCCAAACGACTTATGTGGCGGTCTTTGTCGGTGATCACGAAGCGGTTGCCCGTACCCAGTTGGTGGTGGTCCGGACCGAACCCTTGCAAAAAGGCTTAATTAAAAGCAATAGTGACCAAGTCACCAAACAGTTAGAACAAAAAGGCAAAGCGTCTATTTACGGGATATTTTTTGATTATGACAAAGCGACGATCAAGCCTGAATCTGATGAAGCATTAAAAGTTATTACCCAAGTATTGAGCAAAAATAAAAGTCTCAATATTTATGTGGTTGGTCATACCGATGATAAAGGCAGCTCTGCCTATAATGTAAAACTGTCAAAACGTCGTGCTGCTGCGGTTGTTAAAACATTAGTTAAAGACTTCAACATAGCGCCAGCTCGCTTAACTGCCCATGGCGCTGGGCCATTTTCACCCGCGGCGTCCAATAGAAATGATCTTGGCCGTCAACTTAATCGCCGGGTCGAATTGGTTGAGCGATTGGCTAAATAATAAGAATATGTTTATTTATGAACTTAGTTATTAACTTAGTGATCAAATTCGATTACACAAAAAAATAACCGTAACCCAAACAGGTTACGGTTATTTATAATCTGTAAAATTGATAATCGTATTACTTCTCTGGCGGTCGAAAGATATTCGGCTGCGCTGCATCGTACAAGTACGAATCATCAAATTCTTGGGTCGCTAATACATGACCAACCAAGATTAACGAAGTAAGAGTAAACTTCTTGGCCCTCACCTTCTCAACGATATCACCCAGCGTGCCTGTAACCTGATCTTGATCTGGCCACGAGGTGCGATAACACACAGCAACCGGACAGTCTGCACCATAAAATGGTAATAACTCATCAACGATTTTAGCAATTTTAGTCACACCTAAATGGATTGCCAAGGTCGCGCCACTCGCCGCTAATGCCGGTAAACGTTCACGCTCTGGAAAAGGTGTTTTACCTTCATAACGAGTCATGATAATGGTTTGCGATACGCCAGAAAGGGTTAATTCTTTCTTAAGCCACGCGGCTGAAGCGGCCATGGCTGTAACACCCGGGATCACTTGATAATCAATGCCTAGCTGGTCGAGCCGGCGCATTTGCTCACCAATGGCGCCATATAAAGCTGGATCGCCACAATGCACGCGCGCGACATCTTGACCACGATCGTTGGCTTGCTTGATATGATCAATAATTTGATCCAAATGCAGCTTGGCACTATCAATAATAAATTCTGGGCTGGCAATCGTGTCGGCCATCACTGCCCGTGGCACTAATGAACCCGCGTAAATGACCACGGGACTCGCGTTAATCAGTCGCTGGCCTTTAACTGTAATGAGCTCGGGATCGCCCGGCCCTGCACCAATAAAATAAACTGTCATAATTTTTTGTCATATCCTCGCGGCGTATACAGCCACTCTTTATCACCATTTACGATATGCTTCGACTGACTGTTGCCCACAGTAACCATGGTAAACATATCAACGTCATCAACATTGAGCTGACCAAGCGTCGTTAAGGTAATTGACTCATCGTCACGCGTCAGCTGACGCCCTAATAATACTGGGGTATCTGCTGGGCGGTGCTCAAGTAAAATGTCGCGTGCAACGCCAAGCTGCCAATCGCGTTTAATTGATTTAGGGTTGTAAAAAGACACCACAAAATCACCAAGCGCACAGCATTCAATACGCTTTTTAATGGTTTGCCACGGCGTTAACAAATCCGATAACGAGATAGTGCAAAAGTCATGGCCCAGTAACGCGCCAACCTTGCTTGAACCGGCCTGCATTGCCGAAATACCGGGAATGGTTTCAATATCGACATCTAGCCATTGCGGGCTATTCTCTAACCCTTGTAACTGGCGGTCAATTAATTCAAATACTAAGGTCGCCATGGCGTAAATACCGATATCACCACTAGATACTAACGCTGTTGCTTTGCCACTTGCCGCAAGGTCTAATGCTAAGCGAGCACGATTAATTTCTTGCCCAAGCGGTAAGTCATGATGGGTTTTACCATCACAAAGCTGACCTAAAAGATCTAAATAAAGGCCATAGGCGACTAGATCAGTACTTGCCTTGATTGCCGCTAGTGCTTTTGGTGCTACTAAATCAATATCACCGGGACCGGTGCCAATTAAAAATAATTTACTCATAACTTCTCTTAACTATTGGATAAGATCGGGCAATAGCACAAGTGGCCGTTGCCGATTTTTGTTTGTT
>Ga0209291_1000518_pt1 | contig 36595 bp, 33 predicted proteins | sample GOMGulsemesocosm_FD_184633 | JGI IMG/M metagenome (GOLD analysis project Ga0209291, IMG submission 184633) | Methane-oxidizing microbial communities from mesocosms in the Gulf of Mexico - GOM9B Gulf of Mexico (SPAdes) (version 2) | ecosystem: Environmental > Aquatic > Marine > Cold seeps...
TTTAGCTTTTAGCTTCACACCAATGGCACTCCCTGCGCCCTCAGGTTTTTCAAGCGTACTATGATATTCAAAAATATCATTTAAACAGCTTTGCACCGCATCACTTGCAAAGCTCGTTTTACCGCAGTTGAGATCCATATGCAGCAACATATGCTCACCGGTTGCCAGTAGCTTGCCCGTTTCAGGGCAGGTTAATCGATGGAACAAATGCATGCGCTTAGCATCACAACTAAGCAGCTGCGTCGTTACCGTTAATGGCGCATTGAGTTTGGCTTCATCCAAGTGCCGAATATGCGTTTCAACGGTAAAATAACTGCCGCCCTGCGCTATATATTGCTCATCTACACCGATGTACGCCATGAAATTATCAGTCGCATTCGATAGCACAGTAAGGTAGTGGGACTCATTCATATGCCCGTTATAGTCAATCCAAGCGGGTAATACCCGACCTTCATACATATTCAACGGCTGTTGATGTGATTGTGTTCTTGAATCAGTTTCAATGTCTGCGAGCATTTTTTGGTCCTGCTCTTTAAGCATCTTGCCTACGCCCCAGTTATAATTTTTTTGCACCCGCATAATACCCACTAAGTTGTCATCGCGAATACGCTCTAACTCACGAATACTGTAGGCACCTGATTGCTCATCCGATTGAGTCGCTATTTTCTCGATTAACTCATCAGTTAACTCAGGCACATCCATCAACTTGGTCCAAGGCCATTGTAATGCAGGACCAAATTGAGCGATAAAGTGCGCCATCCCCGCCTCGCCACCGGCTATACGATAGGTTTCAAACAAGCCCATCTGCGCCCAACGCAAGCCAAAACCAAAGCGAATTGCATCGTCAATCTCTGCCGTCGTAGCAACATCATCTTTGATCAGCCACAGGGCTTCGCGCCAAACGGCTTCTAATAATCTATCGGCAATATGTGCATCAATTTCGCGACGCACCAACAGTGGGCTCATACCGATACTTTTTAATATCTCCTGCGCACGTAGCTGTCTACTGTGGATATTTTTAGCACTGGCAACCACTTCAACCAAAGGTAATAAATACACGGGGTTAAAAGGATGCGCGACAAAAATTTGTTCGGGTTTATCACTGTTTTGCTGCAACTGCGTTGGCGTAAAACCTGAAGTAGAAGAGCCGATAATCGCATCACTTTTGCAATACCTTTGTAATTCTTTGAACACGCTATGCTTAAGCGCTAAACGCTCAGGCACACTCTCTTGAATCCAGCTAGCGCCTGTTACCGCTTGCTCAATAGAATCGCAATAGCAGAGCTTTCCCTCTTTAGGCATTGGCACATCAGCCAATGCCGGCAATGATCTGCGCGCATTTGCCAGTACTTGCTCAACTTTATCTTGAGCGCCTGGTTGTGGATCGTATACATTGACGCCCCAACCATTTAAAATAAAGCGCGCTATCCAACCGCCACCAATGACGCCACCACCAATACAAGCTGCTTGTTTGATCATACTATTCTCTCTCTTATATTGACGCTGACAGCGGCGCACGTTTAACTAATTGTAATTTCTCGCGTACCTCACTCGGTGTCATCAAGCTACCACCCATGTTCGATACGATGTTGGCGGCTTTTTCCACCAGCTGCGCATTCGTCGCTAATTTGCCCTTAGTCAACCACAAGTTATCTTCAAGGCCTACCCGGATATTACCACCTGCGAGCATAGTTGCCGCAGTAAACGGCATTTGATGACGCCCTATTGAGAACGCAGAGAACGTCCAATCCACAGGGATATTATTAACCATCGCCATAAAAGTATTTAGATCATCCGGTGCTCCCCAAGGAATCCCCATGCACAGCTGAATCATGACAGGATCATCGATTAGCCCCTCCTCTACTAACTGCTTAGCTAACCATAAATGGCCCGTATCAAACACTTCTATCTCAGCTCGCACGCCTGCGGCTTGCATCTGCTTGGCCATCGCTCTTAACATACCCGGCGTATTGGTCATCACATAATCGGCTTCTGCAAAATTCATGGTGCCGCAATCTAACGTGCATATTTCAGGCAGGCATTGGCGTATGTGCTCTACCCGCTCTGTTGCGCCTACCATATCTGTAGCAACTGGATTAAAGGGTAGCGGTTGTTCAGCAGAGCCGAACACTATATCGCCGCCCATGCCCGCTGTCAGGTTCAAAATCACATCGGTATCGGCATCTCGTACTCTATGAGTTAGCTCTCGATAGAGTTCAATATCTCTTGATGGCTCACCAGTATCTGGATCTCTGACATGACAATGCACAATCGCCGCGCCTGCTTTTGCCGCATCGATACAGCTATTGGCTATTTGCTCTGGGCTGCGTGGCACATGTTCTGAACGGTTTTGAGTCGCACCTGATCCGGTAACGGCACAAGTGATGAATGGCGTTTGATTCATGGTTAATGGCATGTAGACCTCGTTGTTATAAGTATGCGCTTGTCTAAGCTGATTTTTATTCTAGTTTCATAAAACGCTCAGCTTCTCATAACAACACCTTAAATAATTTGCTATACACGAACTAATTTTGATAAATTACGAACAAATTACTCACCTATATCACAAATATGCCATTATTTTCGCCAGCTACTCATGCACTCAACGTCAGTATTTTATTATTGCCAGAGTCTTCACTGATGTCCTTGGCCTGCAGCTTAGATACCATGCGTGCAGCCAACCGAATTGCAAACAGTGAGTGCTTTCGCTGGCAAATCCTCAGTATTGATGGCTTACCGGTACAGCTGTCATGCGGGCAAGCCATTTACCCAGATGCCAGCTTTAATAGTCAACACAGTGGCGATTTACTCATTTGCATTGCTGCTTTTCGTCATCAAAAACATATGCCAGAGCAACAACTGCAACTTTTTAAACGCAGAGCTCGCGAATACGCATATTTAGGTTCAGTCGAGTCAGGCAGCTGGATATTAGCCAGAGCGGGATTGCTCAAGGGGTTACGCGCAACCACCCACTGGGAAGATTTAGAAGACTTCAGAAACAGCTTTAGTAATATACAAGTAAAACCCGATCGCTACGTGATTGACGGACGTATATTTACTACCGGCGGCGCCTCCCCCACTTTTGATTTGTTTTTACATCTCATTAGCACCCGCTTTGGTCACGCACTGGCGTTAGAAGTGGCAAGCGTTTTTATTTACGATGGCACACATCAGGCACAAACACCCCAGCCTGTGATATCTCAAGGATTCTTGCAGCAGCAATCCCCTAACATAAGCGCAGCTATCAAACTTATGGAGCAACACATAGACGAGCCTTTATCGATTGAGGGCATTGCACTACAGCTACAATTATCTAGACGCACCTTAGAGAAGCACTTTAAAGCACAATTGAATATCAGCCCACAGCGTTATTACAAAAGAATGCGCATGCAAATCGCTAAGCGCTTAGTGGTCGATTCATCCAATAGTTTACAAGAGATAGCCTTGCGAACGGGGTTTAGCTCATCAGCGGTTTTCTCTAGGGAGTTTAAAATTGCTTTTGGTCATAGCCCTAGTTTCTATAGGAAAAAGTATATTTAGAGCCTCTAACAGTATGCTTTTCAATAGGTAATAAATGAAAACGGTTATCTAGACCAAATTAATTTGATAATACTCCTCAGAAGCACTGTATTGTTTTTTTTCAGGGACATAGATTACCTTTCTATCGATCACCTTCGGTGATACTAAAATGATCTAATCCTTCACTACCATATAAATCAACTTCTGACTCAAGCCCCATACCCCGTTTATTCAAAACTGCTTTTGACGCATGGTTTTGTGCATAGCGACGCCGTAGATTTTCAAGTGGATTGTATTTCTAAAGGTATGATCAATGACCAATCGTGCTACTTTTGTAGCAAAACCTCGTCCTTCAAAGCCTTTTAAAATTGCGCATCGGATATCAACATAATTCGAATGACACAAAAAGGACACTTCAATACCCAATTTTTAATGCGTTATATATCCTTCTCTGCTGTCTCACTGGTTGGGATACTGAAAAAAGAGTTGGCTACACTTTTTCCGAAAGATATAATTCTTCAAAAAAGATACGCTCAAAGTGTATTATCGGCTTATTTAAAAAAACCTCCCTAAAGCGCCGGCCTTTCTCTTCATTTATTGCTTTTCGGCATCAAAGACGACCTCTCCTTGCAGAATTGTCATCAGACTATTGGTATTCGCGATCTCTTCAACTGCAAGCTGGATGATATCTTTTTCTAGTACGACAAAATCCGTTGATTCACCGGCTTCAATAGAGCCTGTGACATCATTAAAGCCTAAGCTGATCGCGGCATTGATAGTGTAGGCATTAATCGCTGTCTCAATATTAGGAAGTCCGCTGCGGGCTACGACTATCTTGCAGATAAATCCAAGGACGCAAAGAAACTCGTGCCGTCAGCTCTTCGCTGTTTTCTGCTGCTTTCCAAGCAGCATCCCCCCCATTTCCAGTACAGCGTCTATAAAACATGCGGTCTATCAATGCTTTCTTTTGGGTAATGCGTCCTTTTGAATTGATTATTGATGCTGCTTGCCAGTAACATCGGCCTATCTAATAAATCAGCTGATGGTCCAATTAATCAAACGTACAAAAAACGGACTGTCGTTAATGAGAGTCCGTTTTTTACTGTAATTAGCGGAGCTATTTATGCGTTTACTAAAGCTCTACATTGATCTGTTTGATTGTTTCTTCAGTGGTTCTCACCGCATTTGCAATCATTCTGAAGTTAACCATGGCCGCGGCGTAACCATCAAGCCCCGGTAGTACCGCTGCCGCCGTACCATCGGATACTATCTGTACTTCAAAACCTTGCTCCATGAACTCACGCATGTGTGATTCAGTGCACAAGTTAGCAGACATACCCGCTAAGATGATTTTGCTGATACCGCGCTTTCTAAGCTGTAGTACCATGTCGTTAGACTCTGGACCGTAAACTTTGTGCGGGCTAGTGACCACTGTTTTACCGTTGTTGATGTAAGGCTTATAAATGTCTAGCCAATCCGCGCCTGATTTGTCAAAACCTTCAGTGGTAAGGGCGCCCTTGCGATCGAACATGCCCATGCCATGCATGGCTTTTTCCAGAGCACCTCCATGTTTCCATTGATGATCGTGGGGGAAGTAGTAGTGTGGAGAGACAAACACAGGGATGTCTTTTTTCTCGGCTATCTTGAATAACTTTTCTATGTTTTCGACGGTGTTGTTGTCAGTAACACTTTTGCCGACTAACTTCCAAGTAACCCCATCAGGGCTAAGAAAATCATTTTGTGGATCGGTGATAACAATCGCCGTCTGACCTTTGGTGAAGGTAACACCGGGATCGGGTAACCCCGCGTGTGCTATACCTAAAGTGGTTGTAATAGCGATTGCCAATATTGTTAATTTACGTTTGATTTTAAACATGTGTTATCCTCTGGGTTGTTTTTAGTAACTACAGCCATTGTCAACGTTTGCGCAAAATAAGTGGATGTCGCAGAGTTCAGGATTATTGTTCTATCGTTTTATTTGTCTACTAAACCTATAACTACAAGAGAGTTTCTAATTGCAATGGATGTACTGGGCGACATTTTAAGAATACTGCGGCTACGCGGTAGCGTTTATTTTAACGCCTGCTTTTGCACTCCTTGGGGCATGGACATGGCTGAGAGTTCAAGGGCCAGCTTTCATATCATTGTCAGAGGTGAAGCTTGGCTCAAGATGGCATCAGCCAGTGAAAGCATCAAATTACAAGCCGGCGATATAGTGCTGTTTCCCTCAAGTGCGCCGCACAGTATCAGAGACAGCATCGACTCCAAGTGCCTGCCAGGAGAACAAGTAGTAACGGCCTATCAAGCAAAAAAACCGCTATTTTCCGGTGATCAATTAGGTGACAGCAGCCCTGAGGTTAATATTGTCTGCGGATACGTCGAATTTGACCGTGCATTTCCCCACCCTTTTCTGAGTAATTTACCCGAGCTGATTCATATCGATGCTCAGCTGCGCTCGCGATTTTATTGGCTAGATAGTGTAATACGCCAAATTGTCACTGAGAGTGAAGAGCAACAACCTGGCAGCGATGTGCTTATCGATCGCTTTACCGAAATCCTATTTATTCAGGTAATTAGGAGTTATACCCAGAGTGGCGGGATACAACAGAGTTACTTTTCTGCATTGCATGATAAACAGCTTTCGACGGCACTATCGCTCATGCATAACCACCCTGATAAAGCTTGGACTGTGGAGTTATTGGCGAGTGAAATTGGCATGTCTCGCTCGGCATTTTACAGCCGTTTTAACGATTATATAGGCATGCCGCCAATGAAATACCTGTTTGAATGGCGCATGCTGCAAGCCAAGCAACAAATTCAGGATAGCCACAAACCTTTGGTCTTAGTTGCTGAGGAAGTGGGTTACCACTCAGACAGCGCTTTCCAGAAAGCCTTTAAAAGATTTTATCACTTCACGCCGGCATCACTACGCAAGCTCAAGTAGAGAAGTTATGGTTGTGTCGCAAAGTTTCACTGATTAATACATAACCTTCCGATTTTGTTGACCCTATCCAAACGATTGACCTTAAAGGTATACATTACCCAAACACGTTATACTTTTTGCTGTATTTCTCTATGTTAGATACAGTGTTTCTAGCGAGATATTGAAGATATCATGCAAGATAGAGGCGCGAATGTAGATCATGCTATTTTGGAGAGCCCCAATAAGTACAGTGCATTAATCAAAAAACTATGCCGCCATACCCATCTTTGTTTCGATGTTTGGGCGGTCATAGTTATTTTTTATTGCAGGATAGCATTTTTCAAAATCATCACGTAGTTCTTCGTTGAGAACGGCTGTTCTTGTTTGTAATAAGTCATAAGCACCCTATATCCCCTACTTTTATTGTGTTAACTCCTCTGGAGCTGACACAAAGCGGATATTTTTAACGCCTAAATCTTGTACCGCTGTAGGCGTTCAGTGAATTTTTTGTTATGTTTCGGCGCAAGATGATATGACCCTCTTGCTCATATTATAGCCTGAAACATTAAAGCCAACACTTTTGTATAGCTCTAATGCTCTAGGATTATTGTAGGCGACTCGAAGACTGAGATAATCGATACTTTGCTTTGAAAGCTCAGCCTCTAAGATATTTATTGCGGATTTACCATAACCTTTACTTCTATACTCATCGAATATAAAAAGATCGCATATATATGCCTTAGAATTACTCTTGTTGATGCTATACCAAAGATATCCAACAGTGTGCGAAGCAGCTACGATACAAACAACTTTGTCTGTTGATACTGGCACATTATTTGGGAAACTGGACTGAAACGAATTCTTAGCTATTTTGATACTTTCGTTGATTTTATAACCGTGATTTAAAATTAAATCCTCACTGTAGTCTTTAACAAACATATTTCTATATTTTTTAAACTCTTCCAATTCCAATTCTTTAAAATCAATCATTACATCTTCTTATAGTAAACTTGTGAATGAGTATAGAAACATAACGCAGCAAACACCGAAGGTAAGGTCATAGCGACAAAGTAACGCAGATTTTAGCTTATACGTAATTGATCTTGTATGGCTGCACTGATGCCTCAAACTGGTCTATTTCAGCCATAGGTTAAAAGGCTGGATTTGACACTGGCTGTCTGAAAACTTCCAAAAACATGAAAATCACACTTTCCTGACGCATACATCAAACTGACAAACCAATAAAAACAGTCACTTAGACCGCACATATTGACTTAGAAACGGTTATTTAATGATTATTTAACAACCACTTTGATAACATACTCGATATTTTTTTAGGGTTAATAGGCTTAGATAAGTAATCATCCATTCCAGCATCTAAGCATTTCTCTTTATCACCTTGCATGGCATTAGCGGTCATCGCAACAATAGGGATATTACAATATCGCTCTCCTGCCTGGTTAGCCCTTATTTGTCGCGTTGCTTCGTAGCCATCCATTTCTGGCATTTGGCAGTCCATCAATATTAACTGAAAAGGATTTGCATTTAATGACGTTTGTAAAGCGGACAATGCCTCTAAACCATTAGCAGCAACATCAACAGTGACATGTAAACTTTTTAATACGCCTTTAGCAACTTCTTGGTTAGTTCGGTTATCTTCAACCAATAGAATATGCATATTATTAAGCGATTTATCATTCTCATCAGCTATATTTTTTTCTTCTTCAGATTGTAAGCCTTTTAAATAATGTCTGGTAACCAACGGTTTTGCTTGATGAAGCGCTTCCCCATCATCAGCAACAACATGCAATGCATCAAATAAATCTGACACTGTAGCAGGTTTGGGAAAATAAGCGTTAAACCCTAAGTTTGCAAAAAATTGTGCATCTCCTTGAGTCACCATTGAGGTCATCATCACCAATTTCATTTGATCAAACAACGGATTTTTCTTGATTAAAACGGCTAAAGCTTCTCCATCCATTTCTGGCATTTGCATGTCCAAAAATGCGACATCAAAAAATGGAGTTGTACTGTCGTTTATTCTTTGTTCACATAGGGACAATGCCACTTTACCGCTATCTGCTTCAGTAACATGAGCCCCCCAATGAGTAAATTGTCCCGCTAGTACATCACGATTTGTTTTATTATCATCAACAACCAATAAGTGAAGTTTTTTCATATCAACATGAGGTATTGTTAGTTTAGAGTTTTTTGATTTTTCTAGCATTACCATTACATTAAATGAGCTACCTTTACCAACTTCGCTGTGCACTCTAATATGGCCATCCATTAAAGCACAGAACTTTTTAACGATAGCTAAACCAAGGCCAGTACCCCCATACTCCCTTGTTGTAGAAGCATCGACTTGCGTAAAGGCATCAAAGAGTAGAGCTTGTTTTTCTTCAGAAATACCAATACCAGTATCAATGACCGAGCAATTAAAATCCCACTGAGTTTCATTTTTTGATGTTAATGTCGCTTGAATAATGACTTCACCTTGTTCAGTAAACTTAATAGCATTGCCCACTAAATTTGTCAGTACTTGTCTTAACCTACCTGGGTCTCCAACCACCATTGACTCATCAAAAGTCGAAGTATCGAGAATAATTTCTAAATTTTTATCCTGCGCTTGATACGCCATCGTTTCTGCAAAATCACCCAACATACTTTGTAAATTGAAATCGATAAATTCTAATTCCATTTTGCCGGCATCTATTTTAGTAAAATCTAAAATATCGTTAATCAATGTCAACAATGACTCAGCACTATTTTGAGCAAGCATCGCTTTTTTATATTGCTCTTCATTTAATTGGGTATTAAGCAGCAATCCCAACATACCCAATACACCATTCATAGGTGTGCGGATTTCATGACTCATTGTCGCCAAAAATTCATTTTTAACTTTGGCACTTATCTTTGCTTCTTCTAAGGCGATTTCTAACTCCGCCGTTCGCTCTTTCACTTGCGTCTCTAAACTATTCGCAAAAACCTTAAGGTCTGATTTTGATTTATCTAAATGCCTATACATTGTGCTAAACGAGCGAGTCAGTGTGCCAATTTCATCTTTACGCTCACTATCGATGAACTCGATATTGTGCTCGTCTTGAACAATTCTATTGGCAATCTGAGTAAGACGCTTAATTGGTGCTAATAATCGATAAGACAATAACGCCATAACCACACTTAACAGCAATACGCTGATAAGAACACGGAAAAACAATCGTTGCCCGAAACTAGCTGAGTCTTGTTCAATAAGCTCATGTGAGACAAGACTACCAATAATTAATGTATTGTGAGCATTAAGGGGATCAATTTGATGGTGAAAGCTAATTAGGTCACTTGATTGTTCTTTTAAAATCGATATTTTAAAGGTGCTATTGTTATTTTCTAATAAATTCAAACTAGCATAGTCTTCAAGTAATCCAGTTCCTTTCCCCAGTGCAAATGAAAATTCTCGTTCTCTATTTGAATGTAATAAATAATCACCGGTAAAGTCTGCTATGAAATAACTCACATGCTCTGGCGGCGATCTAAAGAGATCGGATAATATTTTAAAATCACCATTAATAATGAGTAACCCCATGACTTCGCCCTCAATGATGACTGGCGATGCAACGCGCACTACAGGTTGAAGCGGAAAAGTAATACTGCCGTGCTCACGGTTGAGTTCGACCGGAGACAAATATTGTTCATTTTCATTCAGCAATAATGTATTTATAACATAACTGCTAGCACCTTTTTCCTGTAAATCATGATCGGGGATTATTTGCTGACTATTGCCCTTTTTATCCACACGAACAATTTCTTTACCATTATTAAGCTTACCTATAAATCGAACTTGCAAGTATTCTGGATGCTGGCGCATTAGGCCAACAAGTTCCCTGGATAATCTGCCTGTCCATAAACTTGTGGTCATATTACTTTGACTGTCATAACCATTACCACTTTCTGCTCGATAATAGCCAAGAATGGATTCAGAGTTAGCAAAAACCGCTGCATCGTTTTTCATTTGTGTTAGTTTTTGTTCAAATGTGGAAATTTGCCGAGATAAGTCTTCCGCGAATCGTTGTGTACTATGCGTTTTCATTAATAACGAGGCGTCATTATAGGTAAATACAGAGGTAGATAAAATGCTCACGCCGGCAATCAAGAAAGCAAAAAGAGCAAATTTAATGGCAAGAGACAATTTCATAAAACAGCCTTATTATTCACTGGGATATCTGTGGGTATTGGTTGGAGAGCATTAACAATTTATGCACAAGGCTAGCGGCTTTAAGGTAAACATCAGACAACGCTTTTGCCTGTTTTTTTAATGTGTTAGTTTGGCTATGCTCAATGCCTAGTATCAATTTAAGCTCAGCTAATTCAGCTTCGACTCTCCATGCTAGCTGGTACACATCAGGCATAGAAATAATTTTATTGGATGGCAATCTAATCTTCGCGTTATCTACATGCCCTTCCGCGATTTTTATCTTGGTAAGAATCACTATTGCATTATTCAATTTTTTAAAGATATCATTTAGGTTTACAACCGCATGTTTCGTTGTTTCTTTCGTTGTCTTTAAGGGAAGGGAATGGCGTTTTAATATTTGATCCATATCAGCATTAAGTACGTTAACTTTATCAAAGAGATCAGTAATATTACGTCCTTGATTCCCCTGTATATGTTGCAATAGACTATTGATTCTTAACATATTGCCATAGACATCGGTCGGTGTTTTTCCACTAAAATATGAGATATCATTGTTGATATTCCATGGTTTTGAAGGCATGCCATAATCGTGATAAATTATGCCTAAATACTCATCAATTCTGAGAGATAAATTAAAAACTTCTTGTGGTGTGATGTCTCTTACAGGAAAACGTGGAATTGCAGAGTTTGATTTGGCTTGACTTTCACGTAGTTTGACAATTTTATCGATAGCTTCTAACGCTTTAACATAGACATGTTTGGGTTTTAAATTTTGATTTTTTGATGCCGTTAGAAGCGGTACATTAATCCCCCTAAAACGAGAAAATTTTTCCAGCTCTTTTATAATATACGAGGTTAAAGAGAACACATGGTTAGGGGTTTTGGTTAATAATTTTTTATCAAAAGATTGTATTGTTCGTGATGCGTCAAAGTCAGGTAATAATAAGGTAGCGAGACGAATATTAAATATAATATCGTCAGGTGTTTTGACTTCATTTATTGTCACTTTAGGCATAAATTTTTCGAGGCCTAATTGATGTTGCAACCTGTGCAGTTCAGCTAAAACAATACCCATCGAACTATACACATCGCTGGGCTCAATAACTCGCCTTGGTACTTCAATTACCCTCACTGCTTCGTTGAATAAATTAATATTGATTTTATTAATTTTTATCATCAATATCCTAACGGCCTCTAAACTGTGGTTGGGAGACTTTTGCGTGGTTTTTGTAGGCCGGGTGATATCAGTATGCAAGTTTTGGCTACGTCTTAAAAAAATTGCGTAGTCAACCAGTTGCTGGCTGCGCACATAAACATCAGAAGGTGATATGCCTCTTAAACCAAGTAATTCATCCATCGATACAGATATTTCTGACAGCTTGGCAAATACATCGCTCGGTACTCGTATAACTGGCTTGATTTTTTTGTATAGGCCTTCTTGCTGTGTTAGTTCTACGCCCATTATTTGCAACATCACTAACAACTCCTCATGAATCCGCTGAACCTCGATAAATACTTCATTGGGTGTTACTTCACGACCAACGGGGTAATTTATAGGAATAGCACCGATTTTCAGAATATTGGTTCGGTAGTGATTTATTTTCTCCAGTACTTCGACCGCTTTTTGAAAAACATGCCGAGGCTTGTAGCCCTCATTAAACGGTACTTCTTTCCATTTCGCTGATAAGCCTTGCTTCAGTTTCCATTGCTCTATTTTATCTTGAATGAATAGCGCTTCAGCGTAGACATCTGTAGGGGAATACTCTTTGCTATAACTTATCGGGGAAATAAGAAAGCAACTAAATAAAAACAAACCATGTAGTTTTATCAATGAAAACTCCCTCTCGATAAAAGGTCCATTTATTAGTATTTGATTTTTCCAGTAGTACAAACTGTATATTTGAAAGGTGATAAAATAAAAATATCAAAGCTTAAGTATAATATTAACCATAGCCTACTTCTTATATATTGCCAGTTGTTCAAATGATGAACTTAATCGCATTTTCCATATGTTTGAATTAGCTCATATGATTAGGAATAAAGAGAGACCTTTCTGATGATTAACAATTTTTAGAACTAGTCGCATAATCATTCTACTGATCCTATATATGAGTTCCCTATTAGGCCCCCATAGGTATCGCTAGATTTATTTAACCGACCACAATTAATATTGGATTCAATAGTTGTGTCAGTTTCACTTTTCAAATTGATCCGGGTTAATTTCACTTTCAACCGGATATTTTGACTCCCTTCGTCTAGGCGACTCCTCTACCGCCCAACAGATTCAATAGACTTTGATTCCAGCTTCGACCGGAAACTACAATGTGTTGGTTTCATGTGAAGTTTTGTCCAGTGGGGTGAAACTGGATTTTTAGCAAAGACTGGAAGTCGTTGAACAGCTAGTCATCAGTAACTGCGAGCCTCACAGAGGTACACAAGAGTGATTTAGGCCCGAGCGGCCCGACAATAAGGCAGGAAAATGGATAAGATAGAATTATGTAGAATGGCTTATCAAGGTTAACACCTTCGAAAATGGCAGGAGTTGACACAGACTGTGTCAAAACTCCGATTATATCATTAATTCGCCATTTTTTAGTGAACACAGCTTCGCTAAACTGTTGATTTTATTAAACACAAGATTTGAAAAATGCACAAGAAAAACTTATTACCCCCCTATTTGATAGTTTTCACACAGTCTAGATACAAAGCGGACATTTTTAACGCCTAATTAACAGGCAAAAAATTGTTGGCTAAAATAGCGACGAAGGTGCAAAAGCCAACTGTTTTTGTCCTTGTTAAATTTCTTGTTAGCGTTACTATTGAACATCAACATCAACATCAATCTCTTCATCTATTTTAGCTTTGCTTTCCAGTTTTGGTGCCAACTCAAAAACTGTATTAACAGAAGCTTGCTCAATATAAAAATTGTTATTAATTAAAGATGAGCAGACTACTTCTTCTGCATATTTTAACTTATCAGCGGCCTGTGCTAACCCCTCGTTTGAAGTCCTTTGCTAAATGGATTGGTGCAAAGTACTAACGCAACGCTAATTATCCAGAGTGAATTAAAAGACAATGCCTATACATCCTGAATATCTATAGTGATTAGTTAGCTTGCGTCACAAAAGGGCTAAATTGCAAATGTCTAAGTGAGCCTTGCTTACGATATTAAAATTTTCACTGCTACTGCTTTCGCTTTTTGCGCGGCTGAGGAGTCTCTTGTTACTTGCGCTAATGCTATGGCTCCTTCATGGAGTAAATTAATCTCTCCTGCTAACTTCTCAGGATTGGGCAGTCCTGCTGCGCGTATCTTTTCTTCAAAGTAGGCGATAATCAAGCGTTTATGTAATATCACTTCCTGAAAAATTTGATTTGTATCATTATATTCTCCAGCAGCCTTTATAAACGGGCACCCGTAAAAAGTCTTAGTGCTAAACCAAACTTCCAAAAAATCAAAGCTAGCGAGCAACTGGCCTAGAGGATCAGTAGTCAATTGTTCTGAAAACTGCCTGAGATCTATTCTAAATTGCTCATCAATCTTACGTAATGCAGCGGCAATTAATAATTCTTTTGTTTCAAAGTGCCGATATAAAGTCGTTTTTGCAACACCTGATTCAGCAATAATACTGTCCACCCCGACAGCATGGTAGCCATATTTATTGAACATTTCTATGGCCACATCTACTAGATGACCTTTCTTTTCAGCGCGTTTCATCTTGCTCCTATTACAGCATATTTATAAAGATACTGAATTGTATCTATTTTTAATGTGTTTTGCCATAAAATCATAGTCAAGTATGATATTTCAGCGGAATATTGTATTTAAACTATTAAATCAGATATATGTATTTAACAATTTAAGTTGACTAACGATACAGAGCAGTATACATTAGAGCTATTCGATACAGATCTGTACCGTTTAATAATCAAATTAGGGATTACACCATGAACATCTTAAAAACTTTTAACATCACTTCCATCGTCTTAGCTTCTGCATTGTCTGTAACACCTGCCTTTGCTGTAGACGAACACAATGTTGTATCGGGCTATACCGCTGTAGGTGCACCATTAGGTTTACACGGTGTTGATCCGGTTTCCTTCATCGATATTGGCAATCGAATTGCTGGAACAGCAGACTATGCAGTAAAGCATGACGGAGTAGCTTACTATTTTTCAAGCGAAGAGAACAAAGAGGACTTTGTTAAAGATCCTGAAAAGTATGTTCCTGAAAATGGTGGTTTTTGTACCTATGGTGCATCTGTTGGTAAGAAGTTTGATGGTGATCCGAAATACGCGGAAGTCGTTGATGGAAAACTGTACGTTTTCTTGAACGAAGATATTTTTAAAGCCTATCAAAAAGATCGCGCTGGGACTATCTCGAAAGCTGCACAGCAGTGGAAAAAAATCGAGCACAAAGCAGCAAGCTCTCTATAATTTAATAATGCTATAAATTAAAGCGGACGGGTGAAAGCCCGTTCAAACAATATTTTTTGATCTACATCCACTGCCCACTCACAGAGCATATATTCTCGGTAGCGACTGGCGTACAGCCCAAATAATAATATTGTGTTAGAAGTAGCTCTATATAAACAGCTTCAAAAAACCAAACATAATATCGAAAGACACATATTTTGACGCTGTTGAAATATCCCAGTGAGCCGGATTTATTCCGTTAAATTTCTTATTTTTAAACCATCAATTTTAGTATTATTATGGGGTCAACTAAACCATAAGGTGAGCGTGATGGCACATCATATTTTAGGTCAGTCAAGGATACAAACTACCTTGTTCCCCGAAGTACTTGATGACTTTGTTACTGAAGATAATTCCGTTCGGGTCGTGGATGTATTTGTTGAAGGTTTAGACCTTGAAGCACTTGAGTTTAAGCGTGTTGTCGCTAAAGATACTGGCCCTCTAGGTTACCACCGAGCCATCCTCTTAAAACTCTATATCGATGCTAATCTCAACCGCATTCAATCTTCTCGCCGCTTAGAAAAAGAAAGCCATCCCAACGTTGAATTAATGGGGTTGCTGAGCCGATTGATGCCAGATTTTAAAACAATAGCAGACTTCTGAAAAGATAATAGCAAAGGGATAAGAAGCGTCTGTCGTCAGCCAGCTGACTTTAGTAGCAGAGCAAGCTTAAGCAACATTATGTAAAAAAGATATCACCATTATTGCTGATAAAGGCTATTTCAGCCGAATTGATATCAAGGCGACACAAGACTTAGGCATGAGGGTAAATGTTCCGCTAATCGATACATCAGGTGCAAAAAAGAAAGGCATTTTCAACAAATCGTTATTCAAATACGACAAGGGCCAAGATATCTATATATGCCCTGCGGGTGAGGAATCACCCTATCGTCGAAAAGTGACAGAGAAAAGCCTAGAACAGAAAGTTTACGTTAACCCAGCTGCTTGCCATGATTGCACGATCAGGGATAAATGCGCGACATCATTAAAGGAGCCTAGGAAAATCAGGCGCTGGATTTATGAAGAAGAAATTGACGCCATGCAACAGCGACTCGATGATGATTCAAATATACCCGTACTAAGAAAACAAACTGGAGAGCATCCGTTTGGCACCATTAAAATGTGGATGGGTACGACACACTTCTTAATGAAGCGTAAAAAGAATGTGTGTATAGAAATGAATTGGCATGTGCTCGCTTACAACTTTAAACGCATGATGACGATCATGGGAACAACTGGGTTAATGGAAGCGATTAGACAATAAAAGTACATTTAGCTTCAAATTACGCCATAAAACACCTAAGCCTTATAAAATTAATATTACGTTCAAATGTTAAATTCGGTGATTAAGCTATTTGACAGGTTAAATAGCATACTGGATGATGTTTAATGGTCTTATTCAGAGTTTTCACACAGTCAGGACACAAAGCGGACTGTTTTAACGTATTTAGTGTAGGTGGCGTATATCACACCTTAACTCTAGTCTCTTAATATTGATCCAACGTAGATGTCATCAATGATTAGTAAGTCAATGTATAAAAGTAACGCTAAAGAACCTGAGGTTACGTCACACACGCGGAACTGGTCGCTGTTATTATCAATAAGCTGTTAATATCACATTTATTATTGATTAGAAAAGCCTTTGGGCATAAATTGTTCTATGATTTGTTGGAATGCACCATTGGATCTGATTATTTCCAAACCTTTATTAAATCGTTTACGCAAGGCTATCGCGTTTGGGTAATCTTTGGATATTAACAAATGAACGCCATGGGTATTGTTGACCGGTTTATCTAAGGTGTCGAATTGTGCTGCATTCTTTGTATGCAAACGTTTGATTATATCCCAGCCTGCACTCTGATTTATGGCAATCAAATCGATCCTATCGCGTTCAAGCATTTCAATGAGTTGTGTTGCATTGTTCACTAAGTACAAATCAAGATCTGCTTTTTGAAACCTTTTAACGTAGCCGTAGCCCCGAACGCCGCCGATACGTAAATGTTTAATATCACTCAATTGTTTGAAGTCGATCTTTGAATTATGTGCTTTGTAGTAAAAAAAATCCGTTCTGACATAGAAAACAGCATCGCTAAATAAAAAGTTTTGTCGTCTGATGTCTGTTTTTGCGTAGGGAAAGGAGGCGAAGTAGACGCCTCTCTTTATTAGCTCTTCTCCTCGCGGCCATGGTAGCCATTTATAGCTAATAGGTTGTTCAGCCGCTTCAAAGGCTGCACTAACTATTTGGCTGACAAAACCATAACTGGGGAGACCCTCACCAACATAAGGTGTCCACTGCCCAGAAAGTATAGTCAATGGCTGTTTATTCAGCTCACTTGCAACGCTATTTAATGGTATGGCAAACGTGCAGGCGGTCATAAATAAAAGCGCTGCAGGCGTTTGTAAATGATTTCGATATTCCCTCAAGTACGCAATACATTTGTGCATTAATCGCTCCTAATAAAATTATCTATAATCATCTCAAATGCTAGTAGGCATTGATCAAGAGTCAAGAAAGAAACAACATGAAGTTTAATGGGATAGGAATATCCTGCTATTGGGCCGTAAGCAGCCTTAGCCATCATTGATAAAGATCTTTACTAAAGACTTTGCCTTACGTCAATCGACTCCATCAAGCTGCATATTCCTTAGTATTACCACCGAAGCAAATTAAGTCTGTAATCTTTATTCTACTTTTAACTCTCTTTCTTGATTAAATACCAACAACTGCGGAAAAAACTGCAAAAACACCCCATCAAGCTGTGCGTAATGGCGCTTAATATCCTCAATACTCCCAGAAAATTGATTACGAAAACGTATCCGCATAGCTATACGATCCAACGCATAACCTATCCCCTCCACTTGTTCATAACTCGCAAACCAGTCGTTTTTCACCACTGATGCCATCACCTGCTGCATCGAACTTGGCATCAGCGGCTGCCCTTGCTCAATCAACTGGTAAGTCTCTTTTTTAAACGCTATAAAAGGAAGATCACTGTAGCGCTGCCAGTGTTTAATTAAAAAATGATCAAACAGCACGTCCAGTGCAATGCCTGCAAAGCGTCTGCGCTGCGTACTAAAATAGTCTTTAGCTTGAATCACACTTGGGTGGGCATCAGTGAAGCGATCAACCGCGCGGTGATTAAGTAATCCCCGATAGATAGTTTGCTCAAGTGCAGGCTCATTCACACCCTTACAAAAATCCCCCAGTAAATTACCGACAATTGATTCACAATTTCGCTGTGCCAAAAAGCAATGCGCTAAATAGTTCATAATTCCTACAGAGACTCTACGCTGGTGATCTCACCACAGTGCTCAGGTGAATACCCTGCAAGCGTCTCGACTGCTGTGTGAAACTCACTGGAGCGAATCTCTGTTAAAAAACGATTCATCGCCTCTTGTTGTAAACTTTTATTGTTACAGACAAATAGATAATGCTCAGTGGTCAGCGGTATAAAGCGCAAAGAAAATTTTTCAGCGGCCGCTTGCACCCCAAAACCCACATCCGCCATACCCGCGGCTACAAATGCCGCTATCGCCGAGTGTGTATACTCCACATCATCAAAACCATTAATAGACTCTACTGGGACATCTTCAACGCTGAGCAACTCTTCAAATAAGTGACGTGTGCCACTAGTAGGCTCTCTATTGATAAACCGAGCATCGTTACTAACGATGTCTTGTAGGTTTTCAATATTAAGAGGATTATCAGGGTGTACCATTAACCCCATACGACGGGTGATAAAACGGATGATGTTATGCGCACGAGGGCGCAGGTGTCGCAAATATTTATCGAGATATTTTGCGGACCTTAACTCAACAGGTAGATGAAAACCCGCAACATCGCACTGCCCACGATTGAGTGCAATGAGTGCCTCTTCGACTTCTTTGTATTGTAAGTTAAGCTGATAATCAGCGGCAAAGTTAGGCAGTAATTCTACTGCATAACCGAAACTGGCATACAGGTTTAGCTGCGGTTTAACTCCTTCTAAACTGCGTTGTATTTCCAAGTTTATTTCTGAGGCAAAACTTTTTAGCTGTGGCTCTAATCTGGCGATCAACCGTTGCTGAGCCCAAAGTAGCTTTTCACCCAAAGGGGATAGCGTCGCGCCGCGACCGCGCTCTAACAAGACCAGTTCACAGCCAAAGAAACCGGCCCAATGATTGAGAATATTCCAGCTGTGACGATAGGAAATTCCCACTTGCGCGGCCGCTTTCGTCAGTTTCTTTTGATCGTGGATAGCATTGAGCAATAAAAATAATTGTGGGTCTAATCGGCTGCCGTTTTCATCTTTAAATATCCAAGCAGGCTCGACATTTATACGCTTCATTTTCTTCCTTCACATAAGCAAAACAAGCACAAGAAATTACACTTGTTTTGCTTTTGGTACAAGGCTAAACGAGCGTCAAAGGCGCTGAAACACTCCTACGATAAGGCAAACCAACGTAATTTTTCGGCATCAGGGCAAAGTCTTAACGGTTCAGCAATTTGCTCTGCCTCAGTCGCCAGCAGGATGTTTGTCCCCTCCTCTAGATAATGATGTAGTGCATCCGTACTTACTGATGACGTGGTTTCATCAGTGCCGTGCAACAAATCATCCAATGACAAGGTATTCACTGCCTTTTCTCCCTTGCACTCCCAAGTCCCTTTTTGTTGATTAAACTGGTATTGAGACAGCATGCGCCAACCATGTTGCGCGATCACCGAGATAGCTTGGGTTAAATAATCAAAAGTGGCTTCATCGATAAAGTAGTTAAAGTTCACTCTAATCCAACCAGGTCGTAAAATCATGTTGCCGCGATGCAATTCTCCTTCAATAGCGCCAGACTCTTGCATTGAAAGGTTCAATAACTCATGCCCATAGGGGCCCGCGCAAGAACAGCCACCACGCGCTTGGATGCCAAATAAATCGTTAAGTAAAGCCACGACAAAACCGTAGTGCAACACCGACGCGCCATGCTTTATATTAAAAGACATTATTGATAGACGCTCTGCGCTGGCACAACCTAATAACTGAAAATTCTCTTGCGCGCTCAAAGTACTAATCGCTTTGTTCACTAGGTTGTGCTCAAGTGATTCAATTACCTGCGTACCTATGCTTTGCTGTAACTTAAAGACAAGGCCCGCACGGATAGATTCGACGATACCCGGTGTTCCGCCCTCTTCACGTCTTTCAATATCTTCGATAAAAGTATGAGACTGGGGAGAGACATACATTACCGTACCACCGCCTGGCACAGCAGGTACTTTATTACTCAATTTTTCACCATTGACGACGAGTAATCCAGGCGTTCCAGGTCCACCTATAAACTTATGGGTTGAGATAAAGACTGCATCTAGTTCATCGCGCTGCATATCAATGCCCACATAAGGTGCAGCTGCTGCATAATCCCAACAAGACATAGCGTTGTAGCGCTTTAATAATTTAGACACTTGGCCTACGTTAGTCTTTAAGCCGGTAACATTTGAGCCCGCAGAAAAACTGCCGATCAGCTGTGGTCTATCACTGTATTTAATTAATTGTTGCTCAAGGTATTCTTGATCTATTTGCCCTGCTGGAGTTAAAGGCACAACCACTAAAGTTACGATGCTTTCGCGCCAAGGTAACTCGTTCGAGTGATGCTCATAAGGGCCAATAAAAACCACCGGTCTTTTAGACTCTGGAATTTGTTGATCAAATTTATACTGGTTATCTAACTCTCTAGGTAAACGCAAATTGAGCATATCAATCAGCTTGTTTATCGCAGCTGTTGCGCCACTACCGGTAAAAATGACTTTGTGTTTTTGCGCCGTATTGAGCGCTTGATGAATGCTCGCTCTAGCCTGCTCTCTAAACGTGGTGCTCTGCTTACCGCTAAAGGAAGTCTCTGTATGAGTATTGGCATAATAAGGCAACACTTGCTTTTGTATTGCTTCCTCTATAAAGCTCAAAGCTCTACCTGATGCAGTGTAGTCTGCATAGACCATAGGTTTATTACCAAAAGGGGTGTTAAATAAAACGCCTTCGCCTATTACACTGCTACGGATTTTTTCAATACTCATTGTCATTTTTTGCACCTTTACGTTTTAATCAACTTATGAGTACTATTATAGTTAATTAAACACGAAACATTGCTTTCTTTTGTTTACTTTCAGCCTCTATATTTGCAACAATAATCCGAATATTCATAATATTATGAAACACTGTTTCGAAATAACCAAAAAGAGTAGAACATGGATAAAATTGACCTCGCTATTTTGGAATCTATGCAATTAGATGACACCCTCTCTGTTGCGCAAGTTGCCGATAAAGTATGTATTTCAAAAACCGCTTGCTGGCGCAGAATTCAAAAACTACTCGCCAATAAAGTCATAGAATCAAGAGTTGCGTTGATCAACCCTGCTGCAGTGAACTTATCTTTAAGCGTGTTTATCTCTATAAGAACCAATAAACATAATGCGCAATGGGTTAGTCAATTTAAGCAAGTGACCGATAACTTACCGCAAATTTTAGAAGTGTATAGAATGAGTGGGGATTTGGATTATTTAATCAAAGCCGTTGTCACTGATATGAAAGATTATGACAATTTGTATAAAGAGTTAATTAAGGCAGATATCTTTGATGTCAGCTCATCCTTTGTTATGGAAGAGCTAAAACATAGAACACAATTGCCTTTGGACCATGTCGTTCTCAAAGTATGACTATGTTTGCAGTAGTCCTCAGTACGAATCAGGTTGCGTGGAGACTGCCCTAAGGTAGCTCAAAGACATAAAACTCCGTTTGCGGTATAATTCACAGTACTAAAAAAATTGGTGCCAAAATTATGTGTCGCATGATATTGGGATTGGTTTTTATACTGATCCTATTATTAAGCGCTGCGTCCCCCTTAGCCACAGAGGGGCAAGCCTATCTAACAACCGAGCAATACTCGGCTAAGGATCGAGTGCTGGCCGCAGATAACTCACCACAAGACTCACACTATATTCCAGTACTTGCCATCAATGGCGCAATTGGGCTCACTTTCAACAATTTTATCACCCACACTAGCTTATCGATCAACTCTCAGGCGAATACCCCCGCTTTATTCATTACCAGAGAGCCCCCTGGTAGATTGAACAACATTTTCAGCATTTTCGCTGCACACACAACAGGAGAAAAAGATGAGTAGCTATCTAATTACAGGTGGCACGGGCTTAATCGGCACGGCGCTGATTACACAGTTACTGAACACGCAGCATAAGGTCATCGTACTGACTCGTAGCATCAACAAACACCGAGGCAATATAGCCAATGGGGTTCATCTTATAGAAAAACTCAGCCACATACCCGAATCGGACACTGTCGACTATGTGATCAATCTTGCCGGAGAGCCTATCATTGAACATCGCTGGAGCAATGCGCAGAAAACAAAATTATGGGTCAGTCGCGTCGAATTAACCCATAATTTAATCTCTTGGATACAACGGCGCAAGCAATCACCCAAAGCACTCATCAGCGGATCTGCCATTGGTTGGTATGGCGATGGTAAGGCTCAAGTACTCACAGAGACAAGCAAAGCACACCTTGAATACACGCATAGTTTGTGCGCAGCGTGGGAGAGCGCCGCACTCAAGTTGAGCAATAGCAATGTGCGGGTGTGTATCGTTAGAACAGGGTTAGTTATTCATCCCACGGGAGGATTTTTACCCAAACTCCTTCCCAGCTTTAAACTCGGGCTAGGCGCTAGGTTGGGCTGCGGCACTCAATACATGTCGTGGATACATATCGAGGATATGATCAACGCACTACTTTTTTTGATCGCTGACAAAAAACCTCAACTGGACAATGACAAGGTACTTGAAGGTGTGTTCAATTTATCAAGCCCCGCTCCAGTGACTAACGCCGAATTTACCAAGACTTTGGCCGATCTACTGCAACGGCCCAGTTTTTTAATCGTACCCAGCTTTTGCCTACAGCTAATACTGGGAGAAATGTCCAGGTTACTCACCACAGGACAGAGGATAGAACCACAGAAATTGATCAGGGCTGGGTTCAAATTTAAGTACCTAAACCTAAAAGAGGCGTTAAGTGAGGTGTTATCTCTACAAAGATAACATTAACTGGATAGCGGTTTAAGTCTTATTTAAGTGCCCTTTGCAAGGGGTGGAAAATCAACTCATTGATGGTTTAGACTGCTCGAGACCTCAGCATAACTACTGCATTTGATAATACGGCGTTAAAAACAAGCTCAATATGCTCATTTATAAACATAAACTCCGCTATTTCGCTTGTTTTTGCCTTGTCTTATCTGCATTCGCTACGTTATGCAGAGGTCTCTGCTCTTAATTCATCACTATTGAAAGAGGCTAAAATGAAAAACATTACCATTGAAATCCCACTGCAGCTGCAGCAATATACTGAGCAGATTGCCCATGTAGAACTCGTCGCTGTCAACGTAGGGGAAGCCCTGCTAGCGCTGTGCCAACACTTCCCACTGCTAACCTCACATTTAATCGATGAACGCGGAGAAATAGACAAGACCTTGAGCATCTGTATTGATCGCGTCAATATAGAGCGCTGTGAGGGACTAAATACGCTATTAAAAGAAGATAATTTATTGCGTATAGAAATACCCACTAAACGCTAAATTGCGATTAGCTGATAGACCATCAATCACGGGTTGATTGGTGGGTTTATAGATTATCGTCAACGGTAACAGCCGCCGTGTTAGTCAGCTTTTTTAAGGCGTATATGTCATAGCGACTAGACTTGCCTTCAAGCGCATAACTCGGCTTTAAGTTTAATCCTGTCACTTCAATGATAGGCGCTTTACGCGGCCTTTTAACCACAACTCTGGCCTCTGCTGTTTCCAGAGCTTGGGCTAACAAAGTACCTGCATCCATATCATCGCCGACAATCTCACGAAAAATCAACATCTCTTTTTTCACAGATGCGCTTTTTGTATTGTGTGGAAACATTGGATCAACATAGACAACTTGTGGTTTTTCGCACTGCTGCATCAAATCAATACTATTGCCATGCAGTAACTGCAAGCGATCAATAATATCCATAATTTCAAAGTTAAGCTCAGCACGCATTAAGCCGTCTGCCAGTAATGCATGCACGATTGGCGAACGCTCTATCATTTGCACCTGACAACCTAAAGTCGCCAGCACAAAGGCATCTTTAGCTAAGCCTGCCGTCACATCTAATACACTGGGGCGCACCCCTGATTTGAGACCAACTGCCTTGGCAATCATCTGCCCTGATCCGCCACCAAACTTACGTCTATGGGCAACTGAACCTGTGACAAAATCAACCCACACAGGTCCCGGTGCTTTTTTACCGCACTGCTGTAATTGCACACCTTTATCGGTGACGTATAGAAGATGAGAGTGCTCGCACTTTTTAGGATCGGGAATCACTTTCACATACGGCAAATTTAAGCTTTCTGCCATTTGTTGCGCGTGCTTTTGCAGCGCACCATGCGCCGCTGCCACTTTTACGATAGAAGAAAGAACTTTATTCAAAATTAAACACTACTAAAATACACGGCCAACAAAGTTAGCCCTAAAATAAACCGGTAGATAACAAACGGCAGCATGCCGACTCTTTCCAACCAGATAAGAAAATAATGGATACAGGTAAAAGCGACCGCAGCGGAGAGCACCACTCCACAGATCACCATATCCCAGCGCACTAACAACTCAGAACTTGCCAGCTCTAACCCTTTATAACTACCTGCCGCCAATATAATGGGGATTGATAAATAGAAAGAGAATTTCGCTGCAGCATCACGCGAAAACCCGGCCATTAAAGCAGCAGTCATGGTAATACCTGAGCGAGAGGTACCTGGAATAAGTGCCAATGCTTGCGCAAAACCAATCAATAAAGCTTCTTTTAAGGTAAGTTCAGACAGTTTTTTTTGCGGGTTTCCACGCGTATCAGCAAACCATAATAGCGCACCAAAAATCATCGTTGTTGCAGCAATAACCAACAAAGATCGACCAAAGTGATCGATTAAATCATGTAACAGAAAACCGCTGATTAACGCTGGAATGGTGGCAGTGATAATAAACCAAGCTGTTTTCCCATCCACTGATTGCCGATTGCGTAATGAATTAAAGAAAGCACATAACATGTTGCAGACATCTTGACGAAAATAAAAGACCACCGCTATTAATGTGCCTACATGTACGCCTACGTCAAATGCTAACCCTTGATCTGGCCAGTTAAGTAATTGCGAGGGGAGAATTAAATGCGCCGAGCTTGATACTGGTAAAAACTCTGTCAGGCCTTGTATCACCGCCAAAACAAAAACGTGAATCCATTCCATTTACTGCTGGTCCTTTTTCTTCCATGTGACTTGGTTACGTAAATACACCGGTTGAGCATCCTCTGCACAAACCGTATTCCCCAATGCGTATTGCGCACTGGCTATAGTGACAATATCTAATGAATGCGGGTACACATCACGATTAATTAACGTAAACTGCGCCTCATCAATCGGCATTTTCTCACTGTAATTAAAGCCACTGCCCAGCGCGACGTACTGAGCACCGCCAGCAATAACTAACTGCTCAGGAGCACTCACACATTCTGCAATTTCAACCACCGCTTGCGCTTCTACAATTTTATAGCCGCCCCAATAAACTTCGTCCATACGCGCATCAAATGCACTAATGATAATGCTCTCACTATCACTGCTCTCACGATAATACCCTTGTGCTAGCGCCGCCAGAGACGAGACCGGCACCACCGGTAAACCTGCTGCATAGGCCAAGCCTTGCGCAACCCCTGTTGCAATGCGAATACCCGCAAAAGAGCCGGGGCCACGACCAAAAGAAATCGCATCAAGCTGTGTCACTTTAAGTTCAGCTTGTGCCAGTATTTGCTCTACCATTGGCAATAATTCGTGAGTGTGTTTGCGCGGAATTACTTTGAATACTTCGGTGCGCTCACCATCAACTTCTAGTGCCACTGAACAGGCATCAGTGGAGGTATCTAGGGCCAAAATCTTAGCCATTTTTATTTCTCGCTATTGTTTAGACTTTTTTACAGAACGTCGTTTGCTACGTTATGCAGAAGTCTCATTAAAATATTGTTGACCCCAAGCGGGCATTAAATCTTGCTCAAGACCTATTTGCGACAGGATTCTAGCCACCACAAAATCAATTAAATCTTCAATTGTTGCTGGTTTTTGATAAAACCCTGGGCTTGCAGGCAATATAACTGCACCCATGCGTGTCAGTTTAAGCATATGTTCTAAATGTATTTCACTGTAGGGTGCTTCACGCGGTACTAATATAAGTTTTTTGCGCTCTTTAAGTACCACATCAGCGGCGCGTTCAATCAAGTTGTTACTTGCGCCTGTCGCTATGGCCGACAAGCACCCCGTACTACAAGGACAAACCACCATGGTATTAGGCGAACCCGACCCCGATGCGACAGGTGCCATCCACTGCTCTTTACCAAAGACCAGTATCTGCCCCTCTTTGGCTTGATAGCGCTTGCTCAAATACGCTTGCTGTACTTCAATGTTGCCAGAGAGTTTCAAATCAGTTTCAGTGGCAGCGACAACTTGCGCGGCTTTAGAGACCAATAACAGCACTTGTACATCTTGTTTAACCAGTATTTCGAGTAAGCGCATAGCGTACTGCACGCCAGAAGCTCCGGTGATCGCAAGGGTAATGCGCTGTTTATATTTAGACATTTAAAACCTCTACTTTTGCATCACTTTGTAGACGAGAAACCAGTTTTTGGTGAATACCACCAAAGCCACCGTTACTCATTATCACAACAGAGCTTTGTTTCGTCTCTTCAATATTTTGCACCACAGCCTCAATACAACGATCGATATTTTGCAATACAAACATTTGCGTGTTTTCAATAGCAACACTGTTAACCAGCGCATCTAATTGCCAATCTAACCCCTCAGGCTGGTACCAAATAACAATATCTGCATCAGCCACTGACTGCATTAGTTGTTGTTGATGTGCCCCTAAACGCATGGTATTAGATCGAGGCTCTATCACTGCAATGATCTGTTGCTGTTGATCGCTTTTACGCATGCCATTTAAAGTCGTTTTAATGGCGGTTGGATGATGGGCAAAGTCATCATAAACCCGGGTGCTTTTCACCTCTGCCAGTAACTCCATGCGCCTTTTAACGCCTTGAAACGATGATAAAGCAGCAGCGCCATGTTCAATATCAACACCGACATGGCGAGCAGCGATTAAGGCCATCATGGCATTATAAACATTGTGCAAACCACTCAAGCGCCAATGGATGTGCGCTTGCACTTCTCCTTTATATAATAAAGTGAATTGCGAGCCATCAGCGCTTAACAATTCAAAGCTCCAATCTCCAGTTGATGCTGGAGCACCAGCGCCTTGCACATCACTCCAACACCCCATCTCAAGCACTTCACTGATACTGCTTTGATCCGCGTTATAAATGACTTGGCCTTCTTGCGGCACGACACGCAACAAATGATGAAATTGTCGTTGAATCGCCGCCAAGTCGGGAAAGATATCCGCATGATCAAATTCTAGATTATTAATCACTAAAGTACGCGGCATGTAATGGACAAATTTTGAGCGCTTATCAAAAAATGCGGTATCGTACTCATCCGCTTCCAACACAAAAAAAGGGGACTCGCCCAATCTTGCCGATACCGCAAAGTCAGCGGGAATACCACCGATCAAATAGCCCGGCTGCATATTGGCGTATTCAAGAATCCAGGCAAGCATCGACGCTGTGGTGGTTTTCCCATGTGTTCCAGAAACGGCCAGTACCCACTTATCCTGTAAGACATGCTCTTTTAGCCACTGCGCACCAGAGGTGTAGGCAAGGCCTTTATTGAGCACATACTCCACTGCAGGATTACCGCGTGATAGCGCATTACCCACAACGACCAAATCTGGGGCGGGTTGCAAATGTTCCACTTTGTAGCCACTCATTAGCTCAATGCCCTGCGCTTCTAACTGGGTACTCATTGGCGGATAGACGTTTGCATCTGAGCCTGTCACTTTATGACCTAGCTCACGCGCTAATATGGCCATTGAGCCCATAAAGGTCCCGCAAATACCTAGAATATGAATATGCACGTACTATTTCCCTTAAAGTTGCATGACCAATTACTCGAAACACTGCAGCCAACACTGGTACTCTAGCTTGAACGCTATCACCACGGCATTACATGTAATATCAGAGCTAGCGCTAGGCCTTTGGTCTAATAGCTTAAAAATACAAAGGCGCTATGATACAACAAAATTTGCACCCCACTAGGCTAGAATTTACTTAATTCCCTTTAAAACCTACAATAAGTGAATATTTATGTGCGTTTTTAACAGCTATGTGTGATTTTTAACGTCGCATCGCGTAAAATACGCCGCAAATAATCCTTAAAGGTAAATTTACCATGCAACTGCTCAGCCAGTTTTTGCGTCACGAACAAACTGACGAAGAATTAACGGATCTAATCGCTACGTTAATGGTCGCTTGTAAAGAAATCACTCTGAAGCTTCGCCAAGGGGCTATTTCAGGAGTATTAGGCGCTACCACTGATGTCAATGTACAAGGGGAGACTCAGAAAAAACTCGATGTTATTTCCAATGAAATAATAAAGAAATATTTACTGAGCCACTTAACCGTTGCAGGACTTGCCTCTGAAGAGGAAAGCGAACCAGTACTGGCGAATCCTAATGGTAAATACCTGGTCGTTTTTGATCCGTTAGATGGATCTTCAAACATCGACATCAATGTCACTGTCGGCACCATCTTTTCTATCTTAGAAGCTGCCCCAGAGCAAGGTTATCACGACGAAGCGCCCTTTTTGCAAAAAGGCCGCAAACAGCTGGCTGCAGGTTACGTACTTTATGGGCCATCTGCCTTGTTAGTGCTAACAACGGGGAATGGCGTCAGCATGTTTACCTTATCTGAAACAGGTGATTTCTTACTGACTCGTGATAAGGTGATGATCCCGCAGGAGACGCAAGAGTTTGCCATCAACATGTCTAATTATCGCCACTGGGAGCCTGCGATGCGCTCTTACATTGATGATGTCTTAGAAGGTGTTGACGGTGTGCGTGGAAAGAATTTCAACATGCGTTGGGTCGCTGCAATGGTCGCAGAAATTCATCGCATTCTTACTCGCGGTGGAATCTTTATTTACCCGTGGGATGCCCGCGTGCCGCAAAAGCCAGGCAAGCTTCGTTTAATGTACGAAGGAAATCCAATGAGCATGCTTATAGAGCAAGCCGGCGGCATCGCGACAAACTGCTACAGCGATATTTTAGATGTAGAACCTAAAGATATCCATGAGCGCGTATCTGTCGCGCTTGGTTCGAAAAAAGAAGTAGAAGTGTTGATGGAATATCATCAGCGCATCGAGACTGTTATAGAAAAGAAAGATTGATTAGAAAGTTTAGCATAACGCCGACGTTTGATTAGCGAAGATTAATATTAGTACAAGCGACTCATTTAATCTTTGCCTTATCGCCGCTCACTCGGTTATGCAGAAGTCTATATTTCTTTTTAACATTTTTAATTTAATATTAAGGAACACAACATGAGTTTTGCAAAAGTATCAGCAGGTCGCGATTTACCTAACGACATCAACGTTATTATCGAAATCCCAGCTGAAAGCTCGCCTGTTAAATACGAAATTGAAAAAGACGAAGACGCTATCTTTGTTGACCGTTTCATGGCGGCGCCTATGTTTTACCCTGCAAACTACGGCTACATCAACAACACCCTTGCAGATGATGGTGATGCATTAGACGTATTAGTCATTACTCCATACCCAGTAATTCCTGGTTCTGTTATTCGTGCCCGTCCAGTTGGCATTTTAAACATGACTGACGAAGCTGGCGAAGACGCTAAGCTAGTGGCTGTACCTCACGACAAGCTGAGCAAAGCCTACAAAGATATTCATGATCTTACAGATCTTCCCGAATTAGAACTGGCTCGTATTAAGCATTTCTTTGAAAACTACAAAGGCCTTGAAGAAGGCAAGTGGGTAAAAGTGGAAGAATGGGGCGATGCCGCCGCTGCTAAACAGGCGATTCAGACAGCAGCTAAAGCTTACCAAGACAGCCTGTAAAAATACTGACTAAAGCCCTCTGTATTTTATTGAGGGCTTTTACTTTAATCTGAATCAGTGATTTCACTACATTACGCAAGCTATTGATCCTACTGCAATTAGAACAATGACCACTAAACCTAAGCGTACAGAAGACTTTTCTATTGTATTGTAAAACTAATACTTCACACTCAGTTCTCACTTTGAAGGCACGGACTCAGGTTTTAATAACCTGCTTTTTTAATCCCTCTTATAAACTCTCTATCTCCTTTATCCATGCTGTATTTTAAACCAACGCGGCAATAAACCTTATTATAGAGCAACATTGCAGTACAAAAGTCTATCACTATATATTTATAAACCAGACACCGCTGCTTGCCCGCCCCTCCTACAAAGAAGGATAACAACGCATTGTTGCCAGAGACGAGCAGCAAAAGGGAAATCACTAATACTAAAAAACAATAGCTGCTTACAATATCACCCACTGCAGCTCAGACATATGATCTATCATTTACTAGTGAGTTTTAGAGCTAGAGGATAATCCAGTAACGGGCTGCTATTATCCTCTATTGCAGGTAAAAACATCGCATGATACTAAGCATTGCTATTAATGCAGGAGCTGCTCATAAGCTTGACGTATTTCAATAAAAGCCTCTGGGCTACCACCGGCATCTGGATGATGTTTCTTAACCAGTTTACGGTACTGCTGTTTGATTTCAGCCCTGCTAGGTGTGGGCGTGTTTATTTTAAGAATATCAAGTGCGCTTTGTTTTTCGCCCTCTAAATCCATCCGTTGATAAAAGCTGTTAATCAGACGTGAAACTTCTGTCTCATCTGTTTTTTCGTATTCATGCCAGTCCAAATAGTAGGCTGCCAATTTTGTATTTTGACTATTACTCAGCGCATTGCTACCTCCTTGTTTTACTGTATTTGCAGGTAAAATCTTTATCTGCAATGCGGTTATAGACAACTCTATTTTTTCATCCTGCCAAAGGCTGGCTTGTAACTGATAAAGGGCATTCATTATCAGAAAATGCTGACGAAAAAGTTGCAAGTTATCATCTTCAGCTAACTGATTAAACTCTGGAAATTGCTCTTTTAAAGCCTTTAAAATATTAAACTCACTAATGCCACCCAAATTCCTTTTTAGTAGATCAAGGATGGTGGCGATTAAAGGGTTTCTCATAACTCACCTTACGTGAAAGATAGAATAATTGATCAAGCAATATCTAGATTCAATTTAACACCAAAGTAGTCGGTTTTTAAGCTTTGGCTGATAGCAAATATCTGCTTATTCTTAACGCCTCGTAAAAACTAAAGTGTAGCTATTTCTATATCCGGTAATTCATCCAGTACTTGTTGATAGCTTGCTGCTCTATTTAGCCCATCAACCCACCGATAGGGCTCTATCCAAATTTGTGGTAAATCGACCCCTGCAGCGTTAACCATTGCAAGCGCCAGTTTTCTGTTGGCGGGAAAAATTACGCATCGACATGCTCTTTATTTCCTCACGGGTCGAGACGATATCAACCAATATTCTTTATGTACACCGCGTTTAAACCATGTAAACAAAAGGATGGCTGATAACACAGACCAGTCGCAATGCCATTTAGTGTAGCAAAACCCCGTTCCGTGCTGCCATGCATCCGCTGCTTTGCAAGTTACCGGTTTAACTTAAAACCTGAACTATATATTTGATTTGATCGCGAACAAATTCAAAATATCTACTGACTATTGACGCTTGATTATTAGTGCCTATTGCCAGAGTTTGAGTCTTTTTAAGCAGCTCTGGGTGCTACCAATCTATATAGGTTGAATCTGCTAAATATTGATTCTTCTTTATCCCTGATCTTTATGATTAGAAATTTATTTGTAAATCATAAACACTTTGAACAATTACTGGCTAAGGCTTTACCTGCCAGTCAAACTCCATTTGCCGCGCTGTCATACTTGCAAGCTTCAAACTGTGTAGTTTTTTCACTAAATGCAAACTCATATCGATGCCTGCTGAAATGCCGCCGGAGGTAATCATTCGCCCCTCATCTACCCAACGTATGTTCTCAATCACTTGTAATTTTGGAAAAGATTCTCGTAATTCATCAATATCACCCCAGTGCGTTGTCACTTTTTGCTCTGTCACCACTTTGGCCTGAGCTAATAGAAAAACGCCGGTACAGACTGAAGCTATCATTTTTATTTGCGCATTTTGCTGCGCAATCCAGTTTATCACTTGATCGTTTTCAAGTTGTGCATAGTGCACACCACCGGCCACAATCAAGACATCAAGTGGCGGATGGTTTGTAATGGTGTATTTAGCAAGAACTTCGAAGCCACCTCGTGCATTTACTTTTGTACTTTTTTCGCTGATCAAAAAAACGTTAAAAGCCTCAATCTCCACTAATCGGTTAGCGGTACTAAAGACTTCAAATGGACCTGAAAAATCTAATACTTGCGCATCCTCATAAATATATATGCCGATATTCATAGCTTTCTCCTACTACAAAAATTGTTGTTAATAATTTTAGACACTCACTGATGCCTTTTTAAAACTCGCAGGTGGTGCATCGTTATACTGCCCCCAAATGCGTCTGAATTGCCGCACATCGTTATAACCCACTTTGATTGCGATCTGCTCTACGCTCATTAAATTTTCACTGAGTAATTGACGCGCCAAACTCATACGAAGCTGCTGCAAATACCCCTTACAGCTAATATTAGTATTGGCTTTGAAAATACGCGCCAAATGCCTTGGGCTGCAATATGCAAACTCAGCAAGCTCTTCCAAGCGCCAATCTCTACTGGGATCACTTTGCAGCTTATCCTGCACATTGTGCACGCCTTGGTGTAAGTGATTGCGGTAAGTAAGCCATGGCGACTGAGCGGGCTCTTGAATAGTTCGCCGCGAAAAAAGCACTAAGTTTCTAGCCACCTTAGCCGCACACTCAACACCGCTGATCTGCTCGACAATGTACAGCGCCAAATCAATACCTGCGGTGACGCCGGCACTGGTATAAATGGCGCCATCTTGCACAAACAAACGATCGCGCTGCACCTTCGCCGTGGGAACGAGTCGTGCTAAATCTTCAAGATGCGAGTGGTGTGTGGTGCATTGGCGATTGGCTAATGCGTCACATTTTGATAACAATAACGTACCCGCGCAGACACTAATGACTTTGCTAAAACGTGGGTATTGCTCTAACCAAGTCACAGCCGCTTTTATAGTCTCGCTATTAAAATCGATATCAACCCCTTCAAGACCTGGCAATAACAACCAGCTCCCTTTTTTAATATCATTTGGTAAAGGAGAGACATTCACACTTAAACCTAAACTGGTCGATATAGGAGAGACAGGACCTATAAAATGCAGCTTGTATTCAACCTCACCATAGCGGCTGGCAAAGTTAAACACCTCCCCAGGGCCTGCTATATCCAACATCAGTAATTCAGGCAGCAATAAAACGTAGATTTCTATCTGCAAGCGACTCGTTTCGTTACTCAACACCTTTTATTAACCCTTTTTCGTTTAAGGATAAGTTTCTGAAGCTGCTTATCTAAACGCATATTTATCATTAACCCCAGCATGACGATGCCAATACCTAAAAATTGTTGGTGAGATAAGTGTTCATCTAAAAAGACACTCGCGCTTATTAAACCAATGAGGGGTACGCCCAAGGTCAGCGGTGCCACTTGCCCGGCTTGGTAGCGGCTCAGCAAATAGCTCCACAAACTATAGCCAATTATTGTCGCCACTAACGCTAAATACAATAGCGAAAGAAATGATGCCACACTAAAGCTTTGCAGCGATTGCAAAATTAAATCAGGGCCCTCAACGACGAATGACAACAGGAAAAATGGCACACAAGAAAATAATGCAGACCATATGACCAAACTAACATCCGCTTTATATCCAAGTTTTGAGATTGTTTTAGTCACTAAGTTTCCAACAGCCCAACAACTAGCCGCTAAGATAGTCATAGCAAAACCCATCATTGTCATCGATTCATCACCTTTCGCCATCCCTATGACGAGCAGCCCTACACCGGCAATACAAATAGCGACAATTTGGCTAACGCTTATTTGCTCCTTGAGCACCCAGAAGGCGAAAATCAGCGTAAATAGAACTTGCGACTGCAATACTAAGGAGGCTAATCCCGCAGGCATGCCAACGGCCATCGCTACAAATAAGAGTGCAAATTGTGCAAAACTTAGACTAAGGCCATATGCAATAAACCACTTAAGCGGTACTTTAGGCCTTGCAACAAACCAACAACCTATCATAGCTACTAATAAAAACCTTAAGCCGCCCATTAACAAGGGTGGAACACCATCAAGCCCGATAGCAATCACCACAAAGTTCAGCCCCCACACAACGATGATAACGAGCGCTAAACAGGTATCTTTAAATGTCACTGACTATTTCTCCTGGGTAAATTTTAAATTCAACACTTTTTGTGCAAAAACCGCATGCTCACTAATATTCACAGGCCTATATAATCTATCAACTTGCGCTGGATGATTACCTAAATAGTTGCCGTCTTTAAAGTTTACAGAGGGCCTAATGGGACGAAACTGAAATCCTCCCCCGCAATTGGGACAACAATTTCCCAATACATCATCTGCACAGCTGACACAAAACGTACATTCAAACGAACACACCTTAGCTTGCTCCGAATCAGCAGGTAAATCAACATTACAGTGTTCACAATTTGGCCTTAAACTTAACATTTCTCTCTCCCTTTTAAATTTAGTTAAATTCTAAAGCGTAAAGAGGATATTTATAATGGCAATAATAGCCCAATAGCAGGGTAAAATAGGACACCACTAAATTTTTTATACATCATCCTTATTTCTCAATAAAACACTTACCCTACTTCCCATACAAAAGTCGTTAAAGGCAATTCAAAAGAGATAGACCCACTGAGAAACAACCAAAAATCAACCAGCTTTAACCTTCCTCTTTGGTGCATTTTTAGAGATAACTGCACTTTTCTCAGGTCTAATGCGGGTTTATTACACTCTTTCACAATAAATATGCAATTTGCTGCAATCAAATGGGCTGCTGGTTCGTTATATAAATGGAATAGCGATAAATCCTTGTCTAACCCAGTGCTGTCCATCCAAGCAGCGCTGGTGATATCTAGGTTTAAAGCTACCAAAGCCGTGATCCTCTGTGTATGCTGCTGAGGGGACTTATCGTAAATGTTCAGAGTCAAAGTGACTCTAAAGCCATTTTTACTCCTTTTTTAATGGTTTAAAGCATTGTAGATGAGACAGAAGTATTGCAGATGGATCGCGGTTTTTTTATAAAGGCCTTTTTACTTAACTTATACACTAATGTGCGTGGTTGTTTTTGGACCGGACAATAGTTTTTATTACTTTAGGACTGCCTATCATTTTTCTAAATTGTTATTTGCGAATGCTGTAATGTTTAACTTTAAATGGCCGACTAAAGAAGCCGCTTTCTCTAAAGAGCTACTCAATAGCTTATATCGATACGCGCTGTCATTGTCTAATGATGAGCAGCTCTCTTACGACTTAGTACAAAGCTGTTGCGAGAAGGCCTTAAAAAAGAGCATCGCAACGAGCGAGCTTAAGCCTTACATGTACAAGAGCATCCGCAATCAATATATCGACTTATATCGGCGTAAAAAATTAGAACTGGTTGTTGATAGTGAGCTAGAACAGCGAGAATTAATAGATGAGCACTTCATAACAGAGGGCTTAGACCAATTAATGATTGATCGACAACATCTAGAAATAATATTACAAGATATCGATTATCAAGACAGAGAGTTACTCTATTTATGGGCTGTAGAGGGTAATTCCATGCAAGAACTAGCACAGCGTACTAATACTTCGCGTAATACATTACTCTCGCGTTTAAACCGTTTGCGAAAACGGCTTAGTCAAAAATACAGCTATTTAAATGAACAGGTTAGCAATGATGGATAATGAGCCAAAAAACACTCGCCTCACGAGTCAGTTACAAGCGCATTACACTAGAGCACAATTAAATGAGCAACAGTTGTTAAGACTACAACAGCTGCAATCTACGCCCGTTGATAATAGCAAAGCCTATATCGGTGCTGTAGCGGCGAGTGCTTTCATTGCCACTAGCTTTTATTTTGTCTCTCTCTCTTTCTCTACTCCTAATTACGCCTCTATTTCAGAGCAAATCGCCTATAATCATAACTCAAGACTGCAAATGGAGGTGCTCGCACCGACGATAAGTGAAGTACAAGGTCGTTTAAATCGTTTAGGGTTTTCACTGGTTTCTTCCCATAAACTTGAAAGCGGGAAGTTGACATTAGTCGGTGGACGCTACTGTAATATCAATGGCAAACTCGCTGCTCAAATGCAGCTAACACACCCTGAAACAAAAGCCGTTTACACTTTTTACCAAGCAAAAATGCCTAAGAAATTATTAGACAATTTTAGTGAAAGTG
>Ga0209291_1000519_pt1 | contig 36463 bp, 35 predicted proteins | sample GOMGulsemesocosm_FD_184633 | JGI IMG/M metagenome (GOLD analysis project Ga0209291, IMG submission 184633) | Methane-oxidizing microbial communities from mesocosms in the Gulf of Mexico - GOM9B Gulf of Mexico (SPAdes) (version 2) | ecosystem: Environmental > Aquatic > Marine > Cold seeps...
CCTAAAGTCAATGCTTGGCTGGGCGTGTTTAAATCAATATTAACCCAATTAAAAGAGACGAGTACTATCAGACCAAAAGCGCTGATTACGCCACATAGGATCAGATGTTGTAAAAGTGTTGTTGTTTTTTGACTGTTACTCGCAGCAATGAGCAGCGTACCAGCAACACCAACAGCTGCAGCTTCAGTGGGCGTTGCAACTCCCGCTAGAATTGCGCCTAAAACGGAAATGATTAATAAAATCGGCGGCAGAAAAATACGACATACGTCACTAAAAATAATTTTTTGTGCTGATATTACTTTATAAGTGGGCTGTTTTTTTCTCGTTTCTATGAATTTTTCGTGTATGAATACATAGGCGGCGTAGAGCAGGACTAATAATAGTCCTGGGAAAATAGCGCCTGCAAACAAATCCCCTACTGAAACGGGGTCCGGAGCGAAGTTACCAATGTTTTGTTGCGCTTCAATATAGGCATTAGATATCTGATCACCCAGTAAAATCAGTACAATTGATGGAGGAATTATTTGCCCAAGAGTACCGGAAGCGCAAATAAGTCCGCTAGAGAGTCGCTGTGATAATCCGGATTTAAGCATGGCTGGTAAACTAATCAATCCAAGCATCACGATCGTAGCGCCAATAATACCGGTAGAGGCGGCGATCAAAGTACTGACTATCAATACTGAATAGGCGAGGCCAGACGGAGAGTTACCAAAGAAACGCGCCATAATTAATAGCATTTTCTCCGCTACTTTAGAGCGTTCAAGTAATACTCCCATCATTATAAAGAGCGGGATAGCAATCAGCAGCGTATTATCCATAATACCAAAAATACGCTGCGGGAATGCGCCAAAAAAACTGAGGTCAAAATGACCGAAACCCGCGGCGCATAGCGCAATAAGAATAGGGATGCCTGAAATAGCAAGCATCACGGGCATACCACTCATTATCGCTAATAACAGGGAAAAAACTAATAGCGCCAACCAGAGCGATTCGATACTCATAATGTATCCTCTGCAGCAGGCTTGTTATTTGTTAAGTAGTGACCACCGTTTAATAGTACATAGCTACCTTGAACTAACATCAGTACAGCGACCAGGGGTAGTAGCGATTTAACTAAGAAAAGGCCTGCTAAACCACCTGTTTCACGAGAGCCCTCGAAAATACTCCAAGCATAAGTAATGTCAGGCCAAACCCAGTAAAGAATAAAACTAAAAAGCGGGTATAAGCAGAATAATATTGAAAAACAGTCTATTAACCGTTTAGTGTTATGACAGTGCTTGTCTCGAAGTACATCGACTCGTACGTGCGTATTACAACCAAAGCTGTATACGATACTTAAAATGACTAAAGCACTAAAGCTATAGAGCACTATGTCATGAAGTTTAAGAAAACCTACACCGTAAATATATCTGAGTATGACGATGCTTATTTCACTAAAGATCAATACGATGAGTAAGTAACAGCAGACCTTTTCTACTGCGCTATGGATGTAATAGCTCATTTTATCCATGTACTGCAACGGCTTTCCTTATCATTAGTCACTCATAAAAAGATACAAACTCCAGGCGAGGTTGCGCAGTAGCTGTTTTAAAAGAAGAAATTCAATCGGTATAAACTTGACATCATAGTATATCTTCGATGAATAATTTCAATGAGTTATATGAAAAATTTAACAAGATGCAGGAGGGTTAAGCTGTGCCGGGGTTTATTAAAGGTGTATTAAAATGATTTTGCATGGCATGTAAGGAATAAAAAGGCATAAAAAAAGGCCGAACACTTGTCAGTATTCGGCCATTGCGACAATTGAAATCAGTGTCGATAAAAAATAAATAGACATTCGAGGTAAAAGGGGAATATTACCTTATTGCGCTGAAGCCTCATCAAACTGGTTCATGGTATTGTCTTCACCGGATGCTTTAAGTGCAGCATCACCTGCAAAGTATTCCTTATGATCATCACCCATGTCAGAGCCTGCCATGTTTTGATGCTTAACACAGGCGATACCTTGACGAATTTCTTTACGCTGTACACCTTCAACATAACCTAACATGCCTTGATCACCGAAGTATTCCTTAGCGAGGTTGTCAGTAGACAATGCCGCAGTGTGGTAAGTCGGCAATGTGATCAAGTGATGGAAGATGCCTGCTTGCTTGGCAGAATCTGCTTGGAAAGTACGGATCTTTTCATCAGCTTGCGTGGCCAGATCAGTTTCATCGTATTTCGCATTCATCAACTCATCACGGTTGTAGCTTGATACGTCCTGACCGTCTTGTAGCATTAGATCAAACACTTGCTGGCGGAAGTTAAGCGTCCAGTTGAATGATGGTGAGTTGTTGTATACCAATTTTGCATTAGGGACTGCTTTACGAATTTCATCAACCATCGCACCGATTTGACCAATGTGTGGCTTTTCCGTTTCGATCCATAATAAATCGGCACCGTTTTGTAGCGAGGTGATGCTGTCTAGTATACAACGTGCTTCACCGGTGCCTTTACGGAACTGGAACAAGTTGCTTGGTAAGCGCTTAGGGCGCACTAGCTTGCCGTCTCGCTTGATCAATACATCACCCGATTGAATATCTGCTTCACTCACTTCTTCACAATCTAAAAATGAATTGTACTGATCGCCTAAATCGCCAGGTTCATTGGTCACCGCGATTTGCTTAGTTAGACCTGCACCTAGAGAGTCAGTACGGGCAACGATAACACCATCATCGATGCCAAGCTCAAGGAAAGCGTAGCGAACGGCGTTAATTTTTGCAAGAAAATCAGCGTGAGGTACCGTGACTTTACCGTCTTGGTGGCCGCACTGTTTCTCATCGGAGACTTGGTTTTCTAGTTGGATGCAGCAAGCACCTGCTTCTATCATTTGCTTGGCCATTAGGTAGGTGGCTTCTGCATTACCAAAACCTGCATCAATGTCGGCGATGATTGGCACAACATGAGTCACATAGTTATCAATCTTGTTTTGTAGCTCTTTTACCTTAATACCGTTATTTTCTGCACGTGCACTATCAAGTTCTCTAAATAAACCACCGAGTTCACGGGCATCAGCTTGACGTAAAAAGGTGTACAGTTCTTTGATTAAACTGGCGACAGATGTTTTTTCGTGCATAGACTGATCCGGTAATGGGCCGAATTCTGATCTAAGGGCTGCAATCATCCAGCCTGAAAGGTATAGGTATTTACGGTCAGTATTATCAAAGTGTTTTTTGATAGATATCATTTTCTGTTGACCAATGAAGCCGTGCCAGCAACCCAGGGACTGAGTGTACATTTCAGGGTTGTTATCGTAATTTTCCATATCATTACGCATGATTTTGGCGGTATATTTGGCGATATCTAAACCCGTTTTGAAACGGTTTTGGCTGCGCATACGCGCTGCAGATTCAGGATTGATTGACTGCCACTTATTCCCTTGGCTAGCTTTTAGGCTTGTAACAGCATCGATGTTTTGCATGTATTGAGACATAGTCATTTCCTTATAATTGTACTTTTTATATGAATACTGTTTAACCCAGCTCGTTCACTTTCACTGCTGCCAGCGCTTGTTGGTAAGCGCTAAGGCTGAAAAGATAATGCAGTGTGTTGTTAATAGCGTCAATGGCAGGCCACGGCATATAAGGGCTTGTGTAAATTGACTACAAAAAATAGCTAAAAGTTTGTTGTAAATAAACTACAAAGATTAATAAGTCTAAAAGGAGCTGTTTTGGTCGGTGCGGATGTAATTATTTGAATTAGCGCGCCACGAAGGGCGTTAAACACCAAAATTACATGAATAAAATTTGATGTGGTCTCAAGTGTAGTGAATTTATTTCAGTTAAAAATATTCACTACATTTTTGTGATAAGTGAAGTAGTGCGATGATATTGCGATAAAAGGTGAGTTTTTTAGTTATTTATCGTCTTGAAAGAGAGTCGTAGCGAGAGCGACCCAATGGTCCAAGATGTGCGTGATTAGATACAGGCGCTTAGTCAATCTAAATAACGGCATCTAGTGATGCGCAGATTGGGCCAGTGAGATGTTCGCAGTGGGTACCTGTTTCTGGATGGAAACTAGCTCGTTAGAGTCTATAACGGGTACCTTTGACTGATATGATATTTAACCAATAAGCCAGTTATTGGCGGAAAGTTTGTCTACATCTTCTTGTTGGTGGGTCACTAACAATACCGTTTTATTATGCGCTTTAGCCATGCCTGCCACCCATTGTGTTGCTACTTCACGGGTATGATTATCTAATTCTGCAAAGGGCTCATCCAGTAAAATAATAGGCTCAGGTCGCAGTAACGTGCGCAATAAACCGACGCGCTGGCGCTGTCCACCCGATAGTTGTGTGGGCATCTTATCCATCTGATCACCAATGTGTAGTGCATTCGCAGCATCCATCAAGGTCTCTTCATCGAGGCCTTGAGTACCCAATAAGGCATTTTTCAGCACACTGATGTGCTCAAACAAATTATTTTCTTGAAACAGCATAGCGATAGGGCGCTGTTCACTGGCGACAGGGTTTAGCTCTTCGCCATACCAGCAAATAGTGCCTGATTGTGCGTGAATGAAACCTGCGATACACAGCAACAAAGAAGATTTTCCCACACCACTTAAACCCTGAAGCGTGACTATTTCTCCTTCTTCAATAGTACGTTGGTATTTAAGGGTATTGTCGCCCAGTTGTATAACGAGCTGATTAATCTCAAGCATTGTTTTTAGCGCGCTCCAGTTTTAGCAGTAAAAAAGCGTAGATAGACAGTAATATGGCAGAAGCTAGAGAGGCCTCATTGATACGATAACTACTTGCATATTGGTAAATGAGCCAAGGTAAGGTCTTTAATTGATCGCTTCCAAAAATTGAGAATATGGCGACATCGCCCATAGCCAATAACAGTACTAGGGAAAATGTGCTGACTAGAATCGATTTTGCATAGTGCCATTCGATACTAAAGCGTTGCCAAAAGCCGAGTTTAAGCGATGATGATAACATGCCATAATCACGGTCAAATTGAATAAGCCTCGCCCTAATTTGTTGTATCGCAAAAGGTATTACCATTAATACATTGAGAATGACAACAAATGTCATACCGTAGCTATCGAGATCCATTATAGGTAAGAAAAGAATGTAGAGACCGACACTGAGCACCATCGCCGGTGCTATTAAACTGTGATTGGCGAGCCATTGATAGATTATATGTAAGCTTGTTTGTTGCTTGAGTAACGTATGCCTGATGGGTTGCATTATCCAATAGGCAATAATCATTGCCAGTATTGCGCAGCTAAAGCCCAGTAATAAAGTGAGGGCAAGGGCTTCGCCGATGCTCATGAGTACAGCCACAGAGTAGTTAGCGGCAAACACTCCGGGAATTAAGGCGATTAATGGCGCGAGCATAAAACTAAAGGTGGCGATGTAGATGGCGCACAAAATGATTTTACTCATTGCTGACTGGGTACTTTGCCATTGACCTAGATGACTGTCTTTATTCAACCAAGCAATAGAATTTGAGCGATACAGTAATATAAAAAAGCAGCCAGCGATCAATAGCTGACTCCAGGCAAGTGTCAGCGCCTCGCCAATATTAAAATCGTACTTAAGGGCTTGGTAGATGGCAACTTCTAGGGTGGTTGACTGTGGTCCTCCACCGAGTGCTAATACCACGGCAAAGCTGTTAAAGCAGAGTATAAAAATAAAACCGAATGTGAGTGCGTAATTGGCACGCAAAGCAGGCCATTCAATAATCGATAGTTTTTGCCAAGGGCTAAACTTTAGCTGCCTGGCCAATATCCAGCTCGTGTTAGGAATGTTTTGTAATTGTCCATAAAAAGCGCGAATGGCAAAAGGTAAGTTGAGATAGACATGGGCCAAAATAATGCCATGTAACCCGTATAAACTCCATTCCTCGCCCATTAATGGTGTTAAAAACCCGTTGCTGCCAAGCAGTGAAACAAAACCGGTAATCAAAACTAAAGTCGGTAGTACAAAACAGAGTAATGTCAGGCTTAAAAAGGTGCGTTTAAAATACAGTTTAGGCAAGTAATAAAGCGCGCGTGCAATTGGCCAACCAAGCAATGTTGATATCAGGGCACTCAGTAGCGCCTGCTTAATCGAGAAAATCAGAATGGAATGAAAATAACTGTCAGTTAATAAATCAAGATCAGCGCCTTGACCGCTAAAGGCGATTAAACCATAGAAAGCGAGCAGTGTGACAGTGCAAATAAGCAGTATAAATAGCAGGCCGGTTATATTACTTATTTTTGTCAATGGTTTGCCAGTTAAAGTAAGTAGAAGATAGCGGTGTACAACTTCGCTGCGCACCGCATTTTTTTGAGGTCTTTTTTTATTTAACTGCGCTTGAGCGCCATACTTTGATCATACTTTTACGATCTGTAGATAACTGTTCGATATCCATGTCAATCGCATCAGGCTTAATCAATGTATCAAAAGCCGCGTCAAGTTGAATGTCTTTAACGACAGGTAGCATCCAATTAGTCACAGGCAAAATTTGCTGTGCTTCATTTGAAATCAAAAAGCGAAGGAAAGATTGGGCTAGCGCTGGTTGCTTACTGGTGTTTAAAGCAGCGGCGACTTCCACTTGTGCAATATGGCCTTCTGCAAACTGCGCAGCTTTGTACTTGCCCTCTGATTCTGCAATTAAGTGATAGGCAGGTGAAGTCGTGTAACTTAAGACATAATCAGCACCGCCTTTTAGGAACATGCTATAACCTTCGTACCAGCCTTTAGTCACAGTGACGGTATGGCTGGCAAGTTGTGCCCATGCAGTCTTGGTTTTATTACCATACACAGCGTTCATCCAAAACATTAAACCTTGCCCCGGTGTGCTGGTACGCGGGTCTTGGTAAATCACACTGGCATCGGAATTAACCAGTTCTTTAAGTGAGCTAACAGGTGTGGCAATTTTACTGCTATCGTAAATAAAGGCGAAGTAACCGAAATCGTAAGGAACAAAACTTTCGTCATTCCAGTTCAAGCTAGGTTTTAATTGCTTAAAGCTCTGGGTGTGTGCTTGCATTAAACCGGTTTTTTTGGCTTCCCTCATCAGGGCGTGATCAAGGCCTAAAATCACGTCTGCTTTGGCCTTAGTTCCCTCAATTTTTAAACGGTTGAGGATACTCACACCATCTTCTTCTGCAATGAAATTCAAGGTACATTCACAGCTCTTTTCAAAGGCTGTTTTTATTTTTGGTCCCGGTCCCCAGTCTGAGACAAAAGAAGAATAGGTGTATACGTTTAAAGTGGGCTGAGCGCTATCGGCTGCAAATGCGTTGCCTGTTAGTAAGCTGGTAAGCACTAGAGGGATTATTTTTTTCATTACAGTCTCAATAAAAGTTGTTAAAAGATGCATAGCTCAGCACAATTGGCTCGGTTAAAATGTTACAAGTCATTGCGAACGCAAGGCTACAAAAAAGCTGTATTTTACGCTAGCTTTTGAAAATACCCAATGAATAATAATGGTGTCGATTGATTAATCAAGCTCATAGCGCGTTTAGTGCACTTAAACAAAAAGAACATGAACTTAAAGTTACAGTAGATTGGCAGCCAATTGCTTGCGGCAGTAGTAATTGGTTGTTTAAAGGCCACTTAGGCGGATGCGATTACGTGCTGCGTATTAATGCCAGTACCGAATACGCATTTGGTGTGTGTAGAGCACGCGAGGAAAAAGTACTAGCGTTGATACAAGGGCAAGACTGGGCGGTCGATATTGTTGAAAATAATGTGACAGAAGGCTGGTGCTTGATGAAAGACCATGGGAGCTCTCTTGTTTTAAAGCATATATCTCCTAGTGAAGTGCTCCACATGCTCGCGAAAATTCATCAGTTCAGCAAAAGTGTCGCACCACATATAAAAGCAGACCTAGCCTTTGACTATCAAAAACTGTTTTCACAATATCAAGCAATTTTAGCTAAGGTAACGGGGAATGAACTAGCCATTTTGTTGTGTCGGCAAATAAGTAACAGCATGACACTCCTGCCTGCAGTTCCCAGCGTGCTAATGCATCAAGACTTACACCTTAAAAATATTTGCAAGCAAGAGGCCTTGATTGCAATCGATTGGGAATATGGTGGTTGGGGAAGTCCTTGGTTAGATAGTGCAGCGCTTTGTCGCGAGTTTGAATTATCAGCAGCACTGGTTCGACAGCTTAGCGTTTTTGATCAGCTCAGCGACAGTGAGTTTTTGGCAGGGATAGATTTGGCTGATATTATCAACAAGGGAATCAGCTGTATCTGGTATTGGATGCGTCGACAAGAAGGTGTGACTCAAATGAATGGTTTAGAGCGCAAACTGGATCACGGCCAAGTTTCGATAGAACAACTGATAACAGATACGCAGTTGTGTTTGGATAGGTTATCGACAGCAAATGTGGTCGAGTAACTACTGTTTTATACTGGGTGAGTGTTATTAGTGCTTGGCTGTGTTGCAAGCACCCCGCATAACTGATAGTCAATTTGTTATCTAGAAGTTATATAAAGATAGCAACAAAGCCAATAATAAAAATAACAGGCAATTGAACGACCAATACAACAATAAATTTTTTCAGTTTGAACTCCTGCAGCGCTCCCAGTTGATCTCTCGTGCACGAAAAGAGAAACGCTACTATTAAAGCAATCACTGTTCCGAGTGACCAAACCGTTAATGCCGCAGGCCCATTACCCATATCTGAAGCAGCAGCCACCTGAGGAGCTAGAAATACAGATCCCATTAGCAGTTTTTCAAACTTCTGTTGTTGCATGCATAACTCCTATTCGAAAGCTTTTATTGAGAGTGCTGTATGACACATATAGCGCAAGGGGGTAGGCACGATTGCACCGCAGAGACCCAGCTGTTTGCGGCTCCTATCATTGCTACTTGTAAGCAATAAACTCTAAATTCTAATAGACGAAATTTAAATGATTTATCGATCGCACTCAATTGCGATCATTTTTTCTAATGAAAAAGGGGACCAACAAAGACAAAATACCCGGCCATAAAATAATACTTATCATTCCGTTAGTATCGCCATCGGACATGTGGCCAGCTTCGCCATTAATCATCCCTACGCCGGTCAATATTAAAATAACGATAACACCGAGAATGGGTAGAGCTTTAGTATGGCCCTTTTTTTTGGCGACAGTACAAGCCCACAAACCCAAAGATAAATTTATCATTGCGATAAGCCCTCCACCAAAGACTACCCCCAGAGCGGCAAAGTCAGAGGCTGCTGCACTCATCGAGTACAAAGCAGAAAATACAAATGCAATGATAATACGGAAGAGGTTCATATAGGTTCCTAACAATAGATGAGGCTAAAAATTGCAGTATTTATGTACCGTATTGCAACTTATCATTTCTTTTGTCTTTAATATATAGGCATCACATCCGATAGATTTGAATTGAATAACGAGAGTTCATATGTGCAAGGTTGCAGATTGCTGCCAACAACTAAGGCATTGATCGCTATACGATAAAGGTTAATGATAATTCCCAGAAAATAGAAGTGGTAGTGAGGTCTGTTTGAGCGTGTCTCTCAAACAAGAGAGGAGTCGTTCTTCTAGTTAAGGACAGTTTTTTTGATTGAACTAGAGGCATGGCTGCTTGTTAAATGTTTCAAGCATCAAATATGAAAAGTAATATCAGGCAAAAAGTAACGACTGTGATAGGTAATATTAAATAAAGCCCAATGTAAGACACCACTAAATTTTCAGATTTATACTTTAATATACAATCATATAAATTATTGATTAGTGGAAAATCAAAAAGTGACAGGACAACCAACCAAAGGACGATAGAAAGCTCTAAAAGTATTATATACCAATAGGTACCGGGGTCAGCAGATAAGTCTGCTTCCAAATAGCCGCCTCCAAATGAACCCGCTATAAACGCAGTCCCTGTTAATAAAGCAAGTGCGGGGAAAATAGCAAAGAACAATGCGACACTCATAGCACTTTTATCGAGCTTCTCTCTCAATTTGATAAGTTTCATAATATTCCATTAAAAGGCCCATAATGGGTATAGATAAACTTATAACGCCTTACAAAGAGGCGAGTAATTGCTGGCTAAAATGTGTAGCGAAGCGGAACCGGGCCAACTGTAACGAGTCCTGCTTAAACAACTGGTTAGCAGATACTTATCGCGTAAAACTATATTCGTATAAATTACATGTCTTCCCATACACTTCAATACGGTCTTTCAATGAAAACCCCAAATTTTTAAGTAGATTGTTAGAACCTCTATTATCGAGCGAGGTACCCGCAACCACAATATTTAAGCCATGATTTTTATACCCGTCATTAAGCACCGCTACCGATGCCTCCCTCGCGTAACCTTTAGACCAAAATTCATGTAAAAAAGCATAGCCTAAGTCAGGATGTTCAAATACATCTCTTTTCAAAAAGCCACACATACCAATGGGAATATCAGAGTCTTTTAATGACACAAGATATTGACCAAAACCAAATTCTGTATAATCAGAAATTGGGCCATCACGCAAATAATGAATAGCATCTTGATGACTTCTTACATTCTTATCTGTAATGTTTTTAATAAATGTTTCTTCATTTAGAAGTTTCAAAATAAAAGCTGAATCTCTCTCTTCGACCCGTCTAATTTTAAGTCTTTCTGTTTGACATATTTCCAATATTATTACTCCTAAATATTTTAAGGACTCTGTGCTTTAGCTGCAAAGCATCGCCCCAGCTTTCCGACGGCTTGAGCTTGTTAGCAGCAAGCCTATTCATAAATACCCCGTTCTTTAATTGCACACACTGCGCAATAGGCCAAACCATTTAGCGCCAGATTAGAACAACTTGAAAATTTGCATGTTTCGGCGCTATTACCGTTCCTTAGCCGTTCTAGTTCGGATTTATGCATTTCGAAGAACGAACCTTCTGTGGGTAACTCCACAGTGTCAATTTTGTAGGCATACAAATATTGAAGCTTGTCGTAGTGATCTACTAGCCACAGCTGATCGCAAGATGAGCATTGCAAGATTGATCGCCAACCTTCATCCACTGTTTTGAGTTGAGCAAAACCTTTGAAGTACTTATCTTCTCTATGTCCCAGTTGGCGAACTCTCAATTTGGCACATTTGCATTTCATAATTTTTGCAGTTAACGGTTTAATAGTGCGCTGGCGCATTTACGTAAAATAACATTTACTAAATTGACACCAACACTTTTATTTATAAAGTACTTTATATATTGCAAGTTGTAGGTTTTGAGCAGGCTTACTTTCTACAAATATGGAGCGCAGCATCATTTAGTAATACTTCTTTAATTGACTGAATTTTAAAAGAATTCTAGGATATCACTTTGTGACAAAGTGCGCCATGACTGCACAAAAAACAATCTCATAATATGGTCGTCACTGATTTTCTGTATATTCATACAGAAAACATGGTTATATTTTTGACATTAAAAAGCCTCACTTAGCCTAATTCAGTCATAATTTAATCGACTAAACTAGGCCCAAAGCGGCAGTGTGAAAATGAGAGTTTAGGAATAAAATGAGTGGGCATCATTGTGAAAGAGTATCTGTCATTTTTATTCTAGTCATTTGTTTAGTTAGCTTTGTTTCGCCGACAAAGCCCAAATCCCAGCAGTTGAGAGTAACGTACCTCCGCAGAGATTAAATACCCGTTGAGTTTTTTGCGAGGACAACAGCTGCTTAGCTTTACCGGCAAACACAGCATATATCGTGGCGTTTAGGGAGGCTAAGAGCACAAATGTAATTGCCAGCAACCAAAGTTGATGAGTGACTTGTGAATGTGTATTTATAAATTGGGGTAAAAAGGCAACAAAGAAAATAATCCCTTTAGGGTTCAATGCAGTCACTAGGTAGGTATTCGCAAATAGCTGCCAATTTGATGTCTGTTGTTCGCTGTTATCAATACTAGGCGGTTTAACACCTGCCATAAATAACTTAATGCCTAAGAAAATTAAATATAGCCCTCCAACCCACTTTACTGCTTGAAACCAAAACGCTGATTCAGCCAACAGCACTCCTAAGCCCAATAAAGAAAGTGCAAGCGCTGTAGAATCACCAAGGGCGACTGCCGATATTAAAGGGATCTTTGCTTTATGCCCATGAGAGATAGAATAACTTATCACTGTAAGAATAGTGGGTCCTGGAATACTCAGTAAGATAATTGATGCAGCGACAAATGTAATCCATATTTCAATGCTCATATATGCTCCGATCTAAGGTTAAAAGTAGGGTGGTGAGGCTCTCATTGGCAGAAATGCTAACCGAGGTGTTCATTATATTTTGTCTATATCTGTGTATATAGTTAAAATAAGACAAAATGTAGTTAGGATCCGTCACTTTATGTCAAACAAACTATTTACCTACACGTCATTGAACCTGCAAAAACTACCGCAACCCATTTTTCATCAATTACGTGCCATGCCCGAAAATACAATTTACCCTTCTCATCGACATCAGTGGGGGGAGTTTGTCTATTCTTTCGATGGAGTATTAGAAATGCAGGCAGAAGGCCAAGCGTTTCGTGTACCTCCTAGTTTTGGGTTATGGCACCCGCCAAATTCAGAGCATCACGGTGGCAACCGCCAAGCTTCATTTCATTGTTCGCTCTACATAGATCAAGCGCTAGTTATCAAACGCAAGATGCCAGAAAAAACCTGCGCCTTGATCGTCAATCCAATGCTGCGAGCGATGTTAAATCATTTACGGCTCAACCCACCGCAAGATCCTTATGCATTAGAGGAAAATAAACTATTAGAGGTAGTATTGGACCAATTGGCGATTGCGCCGGTCGTTGGTAGTTACCTTCCTGATTCCAATGATCCTCTATTGTCCAGAGCGCTGATACATTTGAAAGACAACCCTGCAGACAATTGTTCACTGAAAGAAATAGCGGAGCAATTGGGGACTTCAGAACGCACTCTGGCGCGCAAAGCGCAGCGTGATTTGGGCATGGCGTTGAGTGAATGGCGTCAACGCCTAACAGTGATGCGAGCCATACCTATGTTGCAAGAAGGAGCGAGTATTGAGAGTGTAGCGCTGGATCTGGGCTACAGTACAGCTTCCTCATTTATCGTGATGTTTAGGCGCATGCTGAGTACAACACCGGATGAATATCGAAAAAACGGTCGTTAGCTGGTGACCGTTAACTGCTTTCGTTGATGTTTGATAATCTGGCTGTTTTGCAGCATCTTAGTCGGTCCTATGACTTGAAAATGTTCACAAAAGAAGCTCTACTGCGTGACGGTATGAACCCTTTTTGCGCTCAATCCCCGAATCTAGGATAAATCTTTATTACTCGTCTGCACCAATCTAAACGCAAGGATTGTTTAACGTGCTCAAGGATTGGGCAAAAGTGTTGAAACTCGTGACACAATACTTTGCATTGTTTAAAAATACTGTATATTTGTACATCACCCTAGATTCAGTGGTCGAATTTAGGGTAATTAAAATTTGCTTAAGGAAAGGTAATGATTGGTCATGTACGCGGCGTATTAGTTGAGAAACAACCACCAATATTAGTGGTTGAGACCAATGGTATAGGTTATGAGATAGAAGCCTCAATGCAAACTTTTTATAAATTGCCGGCGCTTGGCGAAAACGTCAAAGTTTATACCCATTTTGTGGTACGTGAAGATGCGCAATTATTGTTTGGCTTTTTCGATAAAAAAGAGCGTTCACTATTTCGTACGTTGATTAAGGCAAACGGTGTGGGTCCCAAACTTGCAATCGCGATACTCTCAGGTATGAGTACCAGCGAGTTTGCCGCTTGTGTAATGCGTGAAGATGCGGCGACATTGACTAAAATACCTGGTGTAGGTAAAAAGACTGCCGAGCGCTTAGTCGTTGAGTTTAAAGATAAAGTTGCAACTCTAGGGCTTGATGAGCCGGCTGATTTTGAACTGACAGGCACAGAGCTTCCTAGCGCCGCTGAAAGCGTGAATGGCTATATAGAAGACGCCCAAAGTGCACTAATAGCATTAGGTTATAAACCAGTGATGGCATCTAAGGCTGTATCGGCAGCGCAAAAACAATTGAAGAATATAAATTCTAGTGAAGAATTAATTAGAGTCTCGTTAAAATCGATGGTTGGCTAGCCCCTTATATTATTAAGCATGTTTTTAACGAGTAAAGGATAAAAATGATAGAAGCGGATCGCTTTATTTCTGCCGTGTCAGAGAAAAGCAAAATTGAAGAAGTACAAGATAGAGCCATTAGGCCACATTCTCTCGCTGATTATGAAGGTCAGCCAGTGGTGCGCGAGCAAATGGAAATATTCATTGAAGCTGCACGCACTCGCGAAGAGGCTCTTGATCATACGCTAATATTTGGTCCACCCGGTCTTGGCAAAACGACATTGGCCAATATTATTGCCAGTGAAATGAAATCTGAAATTAAAACTACCTCAGGGCCTATTCTAGAAAGAGCAGGGGACCTTGCGGCACTGCTGACCAACTTAGAGGCGGGTGACGTACTTTTTATTGATGAAATCCATCGCTTAAGCCCCAATGTTGAAGAGATTTTGTATCCGGCAATGGAAGACTATCAATTAGATATTATGATAGGCGAAGGTCCTGCTGCCCGCTCAATTAAGTTAGATTTACCCCCTTTTACGCTGGTCGGAGCCACCACTCGTGCGGGCTCTCTCACATCGCCGTTGCGCGATAGATTTGGCATAGTGCAGCGTCTTGAGTTTTACAATATTGAAGATCTCACCAAAATAGTTTCTCGTTCTGCCAAACTCTCAGGAACACAAATTGACGAGGAGGGAGCGCGTGAAGTAGCAATGCGTAGTCGTGGAACGCCGCGAATAGCCAATAAGCTACTTAGACGTGCGCGCGATTATGCGCAGGTGAAAGCACAGGGGATCATTACCGCACCCGTCGCGGATAAAGCGCTAAACATGCTCAGCGTTGATGACAAAGGGTTCGATCACATGGATAGGCGATTACTGTTAACTATGATAGAGAAGTTTGGTGGTGGCCCTGTTGGCGTCGATAACTTAGCGGCGGCGATTAGCGAAGAGCGTGAGACGATTGAGGACGTATTAGAACCGTTTTTAATACAACAAGGTTTTATTATGCGCACTCCAAGAGGGCGAGTAGTCACTGATAATGCGTATTTGCATTTTGGTTTGAGCGTTCCAGAGGCTTAGTTTTAACGTATGACAGTTTTAATCGCGTTAATCCGAACTAAAGTCGGCGACAAATGTCTGTTTGATGTGATTTTTTACCGCTAGCTATTCAAATAGTTAGCTAAGGTGTTTAGAATCGTAGCAAAATTTGGATTTAAAAAGTTAAAGGTGGTTTTAATATGGATCTTAATGGAGTGTTTACGTTTCCAATAAGGGTCTATATAGAAGATACAGATGTGGGCGGCATTGTTTATTATGTCAATTATTTAAAGTTTATGGAGCGTGCCCGCACTGAACTGTTACGACACTATGGAATATCACAGCAGCAATTAAAACAGCAAGGATATTTATTTGTTGTAAAATCGGCCAGTTGCGATTACAAAGCGTCAGCAGTACTTGATGACCAGCTAAGTGTCAGTGTGAGTGTGGAAAAGAGTAGTGCGGCAGCAGTCACTTTTTATCAGCAAGTGCACAGTGATAAATTGCTTTGCAGTGCACAAGTTGTGGTGGTGTGTGTACGTGAAAAGGACATGAAGCCGGTCAGGTTTCCCGATCAAATAAAACAGGTTTTTAAGTCGATCAGCGCGTAAAGCTTATCGTCGAACATTATAATTGGAGAGTGTAAGTGGAATCGATGTCGATCTGGGATTTAGTGCTTAATGCAAGTCTCGTCGTAAAATCAGTGATGGCTATGTTAATGTTGGCCTCTTTTGCCTCATGGATAATGATCTTCCAAAGGTTTTTCTTTTTAGGTAAGGCCAAACGCGCACTGCGCCAATTTGAAGATAGGTTCTGGTCTGGTGTTGATCTAGGGCAATTGTTTCGCGAAGTGTCAGAACACCCTCAATCTGATGGCGGCGCTGAAGAGATCTTTAGAGCAGGTATTAAAGAGTATACCCGTTTAACCACCCAGAAAAACTATGACCCAGAAGCGGTGATGGAAGGGGTTGAGCGTAGCATGCGGGTGGCATTAGCACGCGAAGAAGAAAAACTAGATGCTCATTTACCATTTTTAGCATCGGTAGGTTCTACTTCGCCTTATGTCGGACTGTTTGGTACGGTTTGGGGTATTATGAATTCCTTTAGAGGGTTAGCTAATATGCAACAGGCGACACTGTCTTCTGTTGCTCCCGGTATATCAGAAGCGCTAGTGGCAACAGCCATGGGTTTGTTTGCTGCGATTCCAGCTGTTTTAGCTTATAACCGTTTCTCGGCTGCTTCTAGTAATTTACTGAATAATTACGAGACCTTTGCCGAAGAGTTTTCAAGTATCTTGCATCGCAGAGTACATGCCTCAAAATAACCAGTGGTTGATGTAAATGATAAGAAAACATAAAAAGAAGCATAAGCTAAACGCTGAAATAAATGTGGTTCCCTACATTGATGTGATGTTAGTGCTATTAATCATCTTTATGGTGACAGCACCCATGTTGACCCAAGGTGTTAAGCTAGATTTGCCGCAGGCAAGTGCTGATCCTGTTGATACTTCTGACACTGAACCTATGATTGTCTCAGTTGATTTAGAGGGTAGGTTTTATATTAATGTGGGCGGTGACGACTTAGATCCTATTACCGCCAATGATGTTGAAGATCGCGTGCAAAAAGTACTGAGTGCGAATCCGCGCAAGCTTATTCTCGTTCGCGGTGATAAAAATGTGACTTATCAGCAAATTATTTCTCTAATGACTTTAATACAAAGAGCTGGTGCTCCGAGTGTTGGTTTAGTCACGGAGTAAGTTTTGAGTTATATTCTTCCTACCATTCTCGCACTACTTATACATTTAGCATTAGCTTTGAGCTTCTTAATCCATCAGTTTTCGGATTTGCAGCAAAGTAGGGCGATGCCGCGTCATATTCAAGCGCAGATGTATGATTTGAAAACATTATCAACAACGACCAAGAAACAGGAAACAAAGGCTAAAAAGGATGTCGATCTAGCGAAAAAGAAAAAGCCCGAGCCTGAACCTGAGCCAAAAAAAGAACCGCCTGAACCTAAAAAAGAAGAGCCTAAACCCGAGCCCGTAGATGATAGTGCGCAAAAAGAGCGTGAACTGCTTAAACAGAAAAAGGCAGAACAGCGCAAGATTGATGCGCAAAAGCTCAAAGATGACGTCGCGAAGAAAAAAGCGGATGCCATAAAACAACGCGATATAGAGTCAAAACGTAAGTTAGCCGCTAAAGAAAAAGCCGCCAAAGAAAAAGCGTTGAAAGAGAAAAAGCGTAAAGAAGATTTGGCTAAAAAAGAAAAGGCTAAGAAAGAGGCTGACAAAAAAGCGCTGGCACAGAAAAAGCGTAAAGAAAAGGCGCTAGCGGATAAAAAGAAAAAGGATGCGAAGCGTCAGCGTGATGAAAAGGCCCGTATCAAAGCGTTACAACAGCAAATAGCAGATGAAGAACGCTTTGCAGCGGACCAAGTTGCCAAAGAGATGGCTTCGGGTATCAGTGTTTATATTCAGCGCATGATAAAAGGTAATTTTCGTATACCTTCTACGGCGCGCAATGGTATAAATGCGATGGTGAGGATAAAGCTCTTGGCCTCAGGGCGAGTGGTAGGGGTTGAGCTGATTAACTCAAGCGGCAATTCAGCCTTTGATAAGGCGGCTGAGCAAGCGGTTTGGCGAACGGAGAGTTTTCCGCGCGTATCGGAAATATCCAAAGCTTCACCGGCTTATTTTAACCGTGAGTTACGTACCTTTATGATAAATTTCAAACCGGAAGACCTCAGATGGTAAATAGTACAATGAAAAAAATATGTTTAATGCTACTCACCTTTTTAAGCGTCAGTGTTAATGCTGAGCTGTTAGTAGAAGTTACAGAAGGTGTTGATGAGCCTACGCACATAGCGGTAGTGCCTTTTGGTTGGGATGGTGATAGCGCACTGCAAGAAGATATTTCTGCTATCGTTGCCAATGATCTACGCCGCTCTGGTATGTTCAAACTAATGAAAGAAGAAAATATGTTGAGCTCGCCGGAAAGTGAGTCACAGATTTTTTTCCGAGACTGGCGTATTTCGGGTAACGATTATATGTTGATCGGTAGTATGGAGCCGACAGCAACAGGTATCAAAGCAACGGTTGAGTTGTTTGATATTTTGACTGAAAAGAAAGTTTGGTCACAAACGATTGATAGCGCCGGATCTGACCTTAGAGATATTGCGCATTATATCGCTGATGAAGTGTTTCAAAAAATCACCGGAATTCGCGGTGCCTTTGCGACTAAAGTGGTTTACGTGACGGTTCAAGGCCTAGGAAAATCCCGTAAATACCGTTTGCAAATGGCTGATTCAGATGGTGCTAGACCGAGAACGATTCTCTCTTCAAATGAGCCAATCTTATCACCGACTTGGTCGAGAGACGGTCAGAAACTGGCCTATGTTTCATTTGAAACGAATCGTCCCTCTATCTATATCCAGCACTTATCAACCGGTAAACGCCAAAAAGTTCAATCCTTTAAAGGAATCAATGGCGCACCTGCTTGGCATCCAGATGGTACTAAGCTTGCGCTTGTTCTATCCAAAGATGGTAATCCTGAGATCTATGTACTGAACCTACAAACAGGTGGTTTAGAGCGTATGACAAGACATTATGGTATAGACACTGAACCGACTTGGTCACCTGATGGCTCATCTATCTTGTTTACCTCTGATAGAGCGGGACGTCCGCAAATTTATAAAATTGAATTGGCTAGCCGTGCACTGACGCGTCTGACTTTCAAAGGCAGCTATAATAGCCGTGGCAGGCTGACACAGGATGGTCGATTCTTGACCATGGTTCATCAAGATTCAACGGGCTATCACATTGCGGTACAAGACCTTGTTTCAGGTCGATTGGATGTTTTGACAAATTCCCGTGACGATGAGTCTCCGACCATTGCACCTAATGGTGTGGTTGTTATGTATGCGACCAAGAAAGCTGGTAGAGGTGTATTAGCGGGTGTTTCACTCGATGGTAAAATTAAGTTTACAATGCCAAGTGATCTTGGAGAAGTGAGAGAGCCAGCATGGTCTCCGTTTCTGAATTGAGAATAAGGCATTAAAGACGTCAAGCTTAAACATGACTGATATCTGGTTAGTTTGAGCTTTGTTGCGTTAAATAGGTTGCAAAAATTAGTAAAATCATTAGTTTAATCGTTACACATAAGCTTTAGAGAACCTGCACAATGCAGTTATAGTGCTAAAGCCTTAAAAAGATAATAAATTATTATGGCATAAGTCATAAAAAACTGGAGAGTTTCATGAAAGCATTACCAACAAAGGTTAAATCAGTCTCTAAGATCGCTAGCTTAACTTTCGCTGCTTTACTAGTCGTAGGTTGTAGTTCATCGGGTACTGTTAAAGATTCAACAGACGCTGATTCAGGTTCTCAAGCGACAACAACCGGTACGTCAACATCTACTCAAGTAACAGGTGTAAATAGCGAGAATGTTGGTGATCTACAAAGCGTTTACTACTTCGAATTCGATCAGTCAGTGATTCGCTCTGAAGCTTTAAACGACCTTTCTCTACATGCACAATTCCTAGCTGAAAATTCAAATGCAGCTGTTCGTCTAGAAGGCCATGCAGATGAGCAAGGTACTCGTGAGTACAACATCGCTTTAGGCGAGCGCCGTGCACAAGCGATTGAGCAATTCTTTGTTGGTCGTGGTGTAAATGGCTCTCAAATTGATACAATCAGCTACGGTGAAGAGAAGCCTGATGTTTCAGGTCTAGCGTCAAAAAGCCGCCGTGTAGAAGTTAAATACACAGCGAAATAAATAAAAAACTCAAAGAGCCGCTTGTTTCGTCGATGTTAAATGCACGGCGAAGTCATTCAAAAGCGGCTTGTTGTTGGTGTTAAATACCCAACCAAGTCAATAAGAAAGTTTCAAAGAGCCGCTTGTTTCGTCGATGTTAAATGCACGGCGAAGTCATTCAAAAGCGGCTTGTTGTTGGTGTCAAATACCCAACCAAGTCAATAAGAAAGTTTCAAAGAGCCGCTTGTTTTGTCGGTGTTAAATACGCAGCGAAGAAATTAAATTAAGCCTCAAGTGTCATACGAGAGCTTGAATTAAATAGGGAATAGCAGTGAGCATAAGTAAATACCTAAGCGTGGGCGCGATTTTATTTGCAGCCTCTTTACCCTCGGGCATAGCATCGGCGAATGAGATAGAAATTATCTCTGTGACCGAAGGTGGTAGTAGTGCAACTCAAAATTATGATTTAGTGTTGATCGTGCAGCAATTGCAGTCTGAGGTTAGGTCTTTACGCGGCAAGGTTGAATCGCAACAGTATGAACTCGATAGCTTAAAAGCGCAGCAAAAAGAAATGTATGCTGATCTTGATGGGCGTTTAGGAGGGAGTAGTTTTAATGTGCCTCCTAAATCAGTGAGTACAAGTGAGAAGGCCTCAGCTGTGAATGCTACAGCTATCCTATCAGGAGATGAGCAACAAGATTATAGTGCTGCTTTTTCCTATATCAAATCGCAAGAGCTCGCTAAAGCTGAAGCTGCGTTTAGTGAGTATATGAAGCGTCACCCAAAGGCAAAACGTGTATCTAACGCATTGTATTGGTTGGGTGAAGTCAATTTGGCTCAAGGGAAATTGGCACAAGCAAGTGGCTATTTTGAGCAGCTTAAAGCTGATTTCCCGAAATCGGCAAAAATTCCTGATGCAATGTATAAGCTAGGCCGAGTCTATCAGCGCATGGGCAAAGCGAGTGAAGCTGTTAATACATGGCAGAACCTGGTGGATGCATACCCTAATGCAGCGGCGGCTTCACTGGCTAAAAACGCGTTAAAATAAAGCTCAGTTGCTCAACTAATACTGTATAATGCGTATTAAAGTTGTATACATTGAAAACAGGTCTTGAACCTGTTTTTTTATGTACAGGATGTACGGTATAACGCGATGGCAAGGCAGAATGTGTTCCTGACAAATCCTAAGTAACTACATCCGTGTAGGCAATGCCAAAGAGCGAATATGTACAGGATGCACGGTAAACGCGCCAAAGAGCGTATGCGTAGAATGTGTGAAAAGAGTGCACAGACTTAAAACGATTATTAAAATATGAACTAGGTTTAGAAAAATGAATAGAACAAATCGCAAAGCAGTCATCCTTCTTTCAGGGGGATTAGATTCCGCTACTGTATTGGAAATGGCGAAAGAGCAAGGTTATGACTGCTATGTTTTAAGCTTCGATTACGGGCAGCGCTCGGTTGTCGAGCTAGATGCAGCTAAAGCTTTAGCTAAATCGGCACAGGCGGTGGAACATAAAATACTGCGTATGCCATTAGAAGACTTTGGAGGATCAGCGTTAACTGATACCACTATCGATATGCCAGAGGAAGGTGATGAAGCCGAATCTGAGATCCCTGTCACTTACGTGCCTGCACGCAATACGGTTTTCTTGTCATTGGCATTAGGTTGGGCTGAAGTATTAGAAGCCAATGCCATTTTCATCGGCGTAAACTCTGTTGATTATTCAGGTTATCCAGATTGTCGGCCAGAATTTATTAAAGCTTTTGAAGTGATGGCTAACCTTGCAACAAGAGCTGGCGTTGAAGGTAATAAGTTAACGATTGAAACACCGTTGATGAATTTGACAAAAGGTGAAATTATTCAACGTGGTGTCGCTTTAGGGATCGATTACAAAGAGACTGTCTCTTGCTATCAGGCAGACCCCCGTGGCTACGCATGTGATAATTGTGACAGCTGTAAATTGCGCAAAGAAGGATTTGAGCAAGCTGGAATAGCAGATCAAACCAACTACTTTTAGTGCTGAAAATGACCCTCATATAGCCATTGATTCGCAAAAGTAGATACAAGCTCTTGATGCACTCACAAAACCAGAAAAACTGATAACCCTAATAAGAGGGTGTCGTAAAAGATACATACGTATTTTTCTGGTTTTTAATATGTTGGGTTTCTTTGCTACGCTTAATTGTCGAATCTAAGATGATGTGAACCTTGTTTTTTGAGGCTGCTAAACTTGCTTTTTTCGGGGTTAAACGTAAAATTAGCCTCTTTTTATGGGATCAAATTTTAGCGAAGACTAATTAAGTACATTAATATTTTGTACGGCTCATAATTTTCCACTTATAATAAGGTATTACTTGTTGTTAGCAACAAGTTGATAAGAAACGTCATGTCCATTGCTCCTACGTTACAAGATCGCATTATGATTCAAGAGCACTTTGCTCATGAGAATCTACCAAGTGAATTAACCCGATCAGAAGTTGATAGCTATAAAGCGCGCATTAAAATTTTGCTCAAAGAGCGAAATGCCTGCCTTGTCTCACATTATTACACCGATGCTATTGTACAAGAAATTACCGAGGAAACCGGTGGCTGTATTTCTGACTCTTTAGAAATGGCGCGCTTTGGTAGTGAAAGAGATGAGCAAACATTGATTGTTGCCGGTGTTAAATTTATGGGTGAGACGTCTAAAATTCTTAGCCCTGAAAAACGCATTTTAATGCCGTCGTTAGATGCGACCTGCTCATTAGATATTGGCTGCCCAATAGATGAATTTAATGCCTTCTGTGATCAACACCCAGATCATGAAGTGGTGGTTTATGCCAACACCTCCGCGGCGGTAAAAGCGCGTGCTGATTGGGTGGTGACTTCCTCTATTGCCGTTGACTTAGTTAAGCACTTAGAGGAACAAGGTAAAAAAATAATCTGGGCGCCGGATCAGCACTTAGGTAACTATGTGCAAAAACAAACAGGCATAGAGATGCTGATGTGGAAAGGCTCATGCATTGTTCACGAAGAATTCCAAGCTAAAGGCATTTTAGATCTGCAAAAAATGTTTCCAGATGCCGGCATTTTAGTTCATCCTGAATCGCCTGAATCAGTTATTGCGATTGCTGATGTAGTAGGGTCTACGACACAAATTATTGATGCTGCAGCACGTATGCACAACCCGCAATTTATTGTCGCTACAGATCGCGGGATATTCTATAAAATGCAACAGGCAGCGCCTGGTAAAGAATTTATAGCTGCGCCAACCGGTGGTAGTGGAGCAACCTGTAGAAGTTGTGCTCACTGTCCTTGGATGGCGATGAATGGGTTGCAAAATATCGTTGAGAGTTTGGAAAATCTCTCGGGCGAGGTTTTTGTTGATCCAGCGCTAATGACTGATGCAAGAAGGCCTTTACAGAGAATGCTCGATTTTTCAAAAATTCTAAAAGCTAAAAGCTAAAAGCTAAAAGCCCTATAAAAGTTAAAAAAGAGAGGCAAGCACACAGCGTGTGCTTGTGCTTAGTGCTAGTCAAGCGCTTTAATTTGCTCTCGCATATGGTGCAATTTAGATTCAATCATGCCTTCAAGGCTGTCTAGTCTTTCCTCTATATCTGCTTTTCTCTCTGCACGCTTTTGAATAGGTCTATTCGCTATTAATGTACGCAGCTCTTCAATCACTAATAATAATTGAGGGGCAACGTGTTGCGCTTTATTTGGGGAATTGAATCCATTATTGTCAACATGATTTTGACCACGGGCAAAATGGTACTTTCTGCTATGTGGTAAAAAAGAGCCTTTAGCGCGTTTATAATAAATCTTAAGTACGTCGATTCTAGCTTCGCGAGTGAGGCTATATTTCATGATGTCGTCAATAGAAGTAACGCCAATCAGTTTTAAATTAGGAAAATCTAACATATTGATTCCTGAGTATTAATGTTGGCCGCTATGGCCTATCGATAAATCTAGTCCGATTTTACGCCAAGTTACTACAGGTTTTCTCTCTCGACCGATGTTACATGCATCGAAAAAAGTCTTCTGAAATAATTGTCAGCGCTATATTTACCATGGCATTACATTTGATATCCGAGCTAATATAAGGGCAATAATGCCCTTATTTATGGTAAAGCTAAGCTTTACTTTATTAAACTCAAGACTGCTTAAGAACGTCGGCTATGGCATTCGCTGTATATTGAACATTGTGCTCAGCAATGCCTGCAATATTAATGCGCGACGAGCCAGCCATATAAATAGAATAATCATTTTTAAGACGTATTACTTGTTCTGGCGAAATGCTTAAAAATGAGAACATACCTTTTTCCGAATTTATAAACTCAAAACTGCGCGCGGTTCCCGTCGCTGTTATCGCGTTTACTAAGGCGGCTCTATTATCGCTAAGGCGCTTTCGCATATTGCCTAGCTCATCCAGCCATAATTGGTTTAGTTCACTACTATCTAAAATGGTTTCAACAATGGCAGCACCGTGAGCCGGTGGCATAGAGTAATGCCCTCGAACGGTACTATAAAGTTGGCTGGTAGAAATTTCCGCGCGCTGGGCGTTACTGGATACGATAACCAGTGTGCCAGTGCGTTCACGGTAGAGACCGAAATTTTTTGAGCAAGAGCTGGCAACAATCATTTCAGGTACGCTTTGCGCCATTAATCGCAAACCGTATGCATCTTCATCTAATCCGTCACCTAAACCTTGATAGGCAATGTCAATGAAGGGGATAAGGTTTTTAGAGAGTATAAGTTTTGTCAGAGCTTGCCATTGTTCATTGCTGAGATCAGCGCCGCTTGGATTGTGACAGCAACCGTGTAGCAGGACTAAATCTCCCTCTTCGGCATTCTCCAATGTGCTCAGCATTGCCGCAAAATCGACAGACTGACTTTGGTTGTCATAATACGGATATTCTTTAAGGTTTAGGCCCGCTTCACTCAGTAGCGGAATATGATTTACCCACGTTGGGGTACTGACCCAAACACTCGCGCCAGGTGTGCAAAAGTTCACAAACTCTGCCGCCATTCTCAGCGCTCCACAACCACCAGGTGTTTGCACAATGGATAGACGTTTATCTCTAATGACACAGTGGTCTTTACCAAATAACAATTGAGCGGATAGTTCGCAATACAGTGCAGAACCTGCTGGTCCTATATAAGACTTAGTTTGTTGGTTCTCTAATATCTTGTGTTCAGCCGCTGTCACCGCTTGCATAACAGGCGTATTACCTAACTCATCTTTATAGACGCCAACGCCTAAATCTACTTTGTTAGGGTTGGAGTCTTGAGAGAATTGAACGATTAATTTTAACAGTGCGTCTGGCGCAACAGCTTGTAGCTGATTAAACATTGTATGTCCTTAAATATGTTCAGAGTAAGTGGGTATTAGTTACCACATTAAGTCATCGGGAATTTCATAGTCTGCGTAAGGGTCATCTTCATCGGGCTTTTCTTGTTTAGGAAGTTCCACCACCCACTCACTTTGCAGCGCATGTAATCTATACGCTTGATCTGTGGGAATTAACCAATATTTATCATCCATAAAGACGATCGTTAGTTGACCGCGGAATAATTGGGCTTGAAGTTCTTTGTTAACAAGAATGGTTTTGACAAATTTTAGATGAGAAAATTGGTGCTTCATCTCAGCATCTTTGGGGATATTTATTTTATTGCTTTCTATGATCTGTCTTGCTTGAGAAAGATTCGCTTTCATCGCCATTTGCTGCTCGCGTTCTAAATTGAGCTGGCGATCTTTTTCACGTTTTTGTGCTAGCGCTTGCTGCTGAACTTCATTGTTTGAAGGGGCAGGTTTACCCTTTTTTTTTCTTTTATCAGCTTTAGCTTTGTTTGCTTGTTTTTTGCTGGCGACTCCTGCTTTTAGCAGTTGGTCTTGTAACGAAATAGCCATGGGGAAATATTGTGCCTAGTAGAATTTAAGATATCTTCACTATAACATAGCGCTCAAAATCTGTAAGCGCTATGCCGCTTAAAATTCAATTAACTAAGTGCTTATTAGTTATCGTTTTAACGAGTCCCCATTCAGAAACAGATGCCTACTGCTTAGATCTGTTCACTACTAGATATAGTTATTTAGAATAACTAAACGCTTAAATCTAGTCGCACTCATCTCTAATCAATGAATCGACATTGCTAGGGTTCAGTTTCTGGATGAGAGTCAACTAGAAATCAAAGTCATCTAGAGAATCGTGAATAAGATCATCTAACTCTTTTTTCTCTCGAAGTTGTTCGAAGTAACGGCGACGGCTACGTATTTGATCGCGTTCAAGCTGTTTTTTTTGTTTTATCTCTTTTTCAGGATGCTCGGTCATTATATTAGTCGGCGTACTTTCGATGCCAATACTTTTACTGTTCATAGATCCTCCTAAAATGCTTTACGAGTACTTTTTACGCTGTATTTGAGATTATATTCTTAGAATCATTCGCACAAAACAATAAGGATATTTCCAATATTTACACGAGCCTATTAGGTTAATATTACGTTAATATTCAAAGAGTTTCGCACTACATTAGATTGCTTGGTGCATGTTAACTTTGTGCTGTGGCTTTTATTTCTCATAGGAGACGGCTTAAAATTCAGTAATGATCTATTTTTCAATGATTTATAACGTTGTTTTACTCATGTTGAACTTTGCCACTAGTGTTAGGTTTATGATATTTATTGCTTTATTTTTAGGTAATAAAAGCAGATGAGCCGTTGTAATATTGGGATTATTACTTGAACCATTAATTATCAATATAGGATTATTTCCCATCAGCTCGTCTTGTTATTTTTATACTTTGCTAGGTTGAAAATATTTTAATTGCAGTAGAGCTACTCTATTATCGCTTGTCGTAAGACATGCTCTTTGTTATCGCTGCGCTAAATAACGTTTATTGAGTACTAGTGTTAGTGGGCTTACAGAGTGATATATGGCTGATATTATTGTATTTAATACGACTTACTAAATGCACTGACACTGCAATATGGGTGATTTCAAAAAATGTACGCTAGCAACAGGATTATTTTTACAAAAGGAACAACAGTTTACAGCGTATTAAGTCCCGCTACTATGCGGCTTTTCTGGGCTTAATAGGGTGTCCAGTTGTCCCTTTTAGGTTAATATGGCTGCAATCATCCATGTCGACTTTAAAAAGAGATAAAATAAATGGGCAGAAAGTTTGAGAAGCGTAAAGCCACGATGGCAAAGACGCAAGGCGCAAAATCTAAGCTGTATGCAAAATATGCAAAAGAAATTTTTGTCAGTGCTAAGAATGGTAGCAGCGATCCCAGCGCGAATCCTAGCTTGCGTGCCGTTATTGATAGAGCGAAAAAAGACCAAGTTCCAGCGCATGTGATCGATAAAGCGATAGAGAAAGCAAAAGGCGGCGGTGGAGAGAATTATGAGTCTATGCGCTATGAAGGATTTGGGCCTGGTGGTTGCATGGTTATTGTCGATTGTTTGACAGACAACAACAATCGTACTTTTGGTGATGTCCGTATTTGCTTTAATAAAGGTCATGCAAAATTGGGTGGGCAAGGTACTGTCGCTCACATGTTTGATCACAATGCGGTTTTTGTCTTTGACCATGCAGATGAAGAAGAGATTTTAGAAGCTTTAATGATGGCTGATGTCGATGTCACTGATATCGAAAACGATGAAGGTACAATTACTGTATCTGCGCCGCACACAGAATTCTTTAAAGCAAAATCAGCATTGCATGAAAGCTTTCCAGCGTTAGAGTATGAAATAGAAGAAGTGACTTTTGTGCCGCAAACAATTTCTGAGCTTAGCGGAGAAGATGTCGAGAAATTTGAGCATTTTATGGAACTACTACACGATTGTGATGATGTGCAAGAGATCTATCATAACGCCGAAGTGGCAGAGTAATAAGCGTATAACTTAGACATTATAGTCATCAATAAATAGCGAACTGGCGCAAGCCAGTTCGCTATTTTTTTGTGCGCAGTGTGTGCTGTGCTCAATTGTCGAATCTAGCCTAAAAGGTGACCACTCTAATTGCGAGTAAGATAAAAATAGTACCGCTAATGCGATTAACCCACTGACTTTTTTCTTTCAGCCAATTTAATATAGGGCCTTTTGCCAGTACTAAGCTTACTAACGTATACCATAAACCGTCTATAACGACGGGAGTTGCCACCATGATAGCTTGATCTAAAACGCTTGCATCAGCAGAGATAAACTGCGAGAAAATCGCGATAAAGAAAATCGCTGTTTTAGGGTTGAGGACTGAAATCATCGCACCTTCCACGCCAGCGCGAAAAACTGAAATCTGTTGCGTTTTCTGGGCTGTGCCCTCCGCATTGCCCGCTGTTGCCCTGATCGCCTGCACACCGATATAAAGCAGATATGCAGCGCCTGCCCAAGTTATCATCTGAAAGAGCAATTTTGATTCAGCAATAACAAGTGCCAATCCGAAAATACAGGCAAATGCCCATAAACCTATGCCAAATGCATGGCACCAGCTGGCAACGATAGCATGAGTTTTGCCATTGTTAGCGGTTTGTTTTAATACTAACGCGAGACTAGGCCCTGGTGACATTGCACCAAGACAGCAGATAAGAACGAGCGATAGCCAAGCTATAAATGTCATAGTTAAACCTTTTGATAAATTTTGCTGATCATATTCTGTTTACCAACATGAAATCAAGCAGATGGTTTTACTCGAGGATATTTTTTGCTTCCTCGTAGGCATGTTTCTTATGTTTTCAAAGCAACATAAAACCATATGTCATTAAAATGTCATGAAACTGTATTATTTTGAAGCCAATTATTTCTAATTGAGCGACAGGCATGCGTTTGACTTTCTTGAATAAAATCATATCTAGCTTACTATTAATCACAATTATCGGAATGGGAGCCAGCGTCTATTGGGGGCTTGAACAGCTGAAAAAACCGTTTGAGCTTAATCAGCGATATTTTGCATTGGTTGAAAATATTACGCTTAAGAATCGCCATTTAATTGATCGCTATCTTAAAACAGGCAATTTAGCAGACTTAGCAGCGGTTAAAGCTTTTCTTAACGAAGAACTGCCGTTGTCTATGGCCAGTCTTCCTGAAACTCTTCTAGAGGCTTTGTACCCGATCATCGGCAATCTATCGGCAACTGTCGATAAAGATCTGTTAGCGGCAGGTAAATTGTCGGGAAATATACAAGGTTTGATTGTGCAAAATGAAAGAGAAACCTTGGATACCATTGAGTCGTTAAATACTTATGTGTTTAATGGGCGAAATAGCGAAAATGTACAAAGGGCTGATGATATAGGGCGTCAGCTTTCGCTGATCGCACAAGGTGTTTCTATGCGCATGATTGCACGTGAGAAATATTTTGATAAGCAATCTTCTAAAGTGCTTGAAAATGTAGAATTTTTGAATCAGCAAATTAAAGAAAATGTCGAGATATTATCGCGTTTGCCGCTTTTAAATATTCAAGGAGAAAAGGAAGAAGATGACTTTTCCGCCATGTTGGGACTGGAACTAAGCGAAGACGATCAACAAGAAGAGGCCGGGGATGTAGGGGAAGAATATGTTGCACAGCTTAGCAGTTTGCTTAATCGCTACTCTGGTGAAATTGTGCGCACCTCGCTCTTGGTCGAATCGGCTAACAATGCCGCTATTAAAGTGTCTGAAAATATCCAAGAGCTAATCAATGAAGTGGCTCAATCTAAAGTCTTTATTGATGACGAGCGTCGTAAGATTGAGATGCAAGTGTATATCATGCTGGGTGTTTTCCTATCGTTATTAATCGTGACAGGCGTTTTATTAGTGGTCGCTCAACGTAAAGTAATGGTCTGTATAAAGCGTATTGCAGCGCATCTTGAAAAATTAAGCGCAGGTAATTTTAGTGAGAAACTCAACGCTTCAATTAGCTTTAATGAACTAAAATCACTCGCGAAAAATACTGAACAGCTACGTGGATTTCTTGTTGGAATCATTCAAGGGATTAAATTTGAAGCAGATAATGTGCAATTGGCCAGTATGCAAATCAATGGGCATTGCGAGAAGACTGAATTTGAAACTCAAGTTCAGCGACAGCAAACGAATCAAGTGGTCAGTTCGGCAACGGCTTTACTATCATCGTTTTCAAAAGTTCGTGAAAGTGTCGATGTTGCAACGCAATGCTTAGTTCGCGGTCAGCTAGCGATTAATGGAGGTGTTATAGAAGTTTCTAAGCTTAAAGGTAGTATTGAAGGTTTGTCTCAAGAAGTCAGTACAGGGGAAAAGCAAATCGAACAACTGAACAATGACATTAAAAATATTGAATCAGTGCTTAGCGTCATAGGTAATATTGCTGATCAAACCAACCTTTTAGCCCTTAATGCTGCTATCGAAGCCGCAAGAGCTGGTGAGAGTGGGAGAGGGTTTGCTGTTGTTGCGAATGAAGTCAGGTTATTGGCGCAATCGACAGGGCAGTCTACTAACGAAATAGGAGATATGCTCAACGCGCTGCGCCTATCAGCTGATCAAGTGACTGATTCTATGAAAAGGCAAAACGATATAGCAAAAGAGTCAGTGGCTCGCACTCACGATGTGGTTGATTATCTAGGCAGTGCTGAGCTTATCATTGAAGAAATAAACTCAGTTAACCAATTAGTGTCAGAGCAAACCGCGCAACAAGTGAATGCTGTTGATGAAGTAAAGCAGCGCATTGATCAAGTGCAAGCTCAATTGATCACCACACAAACCCGTATTGGCGATACTAAGCAAGAGGCGAGCACGCTAACAGATGTCTGTGTCGTTTTGAATAACCATATCGCGCAATACAATATTTAGTATTCCCTATTTAAGGACGCGATAGAATTTAGCGCCCCGCTAGTTATAATCCGGATATTGTGTGCAATATCCGGGCTTAATCTCACGGATTTAAAACCATTAGCGCGTTAGTTTTATTAACCAACGCCCTGTAAATACCAACCACGTTGTTTTTATTCATATATGAATTGAATTTGTCACAAAATCGCTTATTCTTGGCGCAGATATAAAAGTAGTATTCTTCTTTTTTGATAAAATCACATTACGCATCAATGCGAATAATGAAGTTTTGCTATCTCCCTGATAGCGTAATTTATTAATGTTCAACCAATTTAAGAGATAATTCAATGACCATTCTTATGACCTTGGGGCCTTTACTCGGCGCTTTGATCCTCGGTTTCTACTGGAAAATAAAGCAACTAAATACAAGTATTATAGATAGCGCCCTAAAGTGGTTAACCTTCTCAATGCTGGGCTTAATAGGCTATACCATTGGAGCATTAGATGATCTTGCCAATAAGCTCTATGAAGCGGGGATAATTGCGCTGCTACTATTTGCTTTAGTCATCGTGTTTAATGTCCTATTCTTGGTGATTAGTGGGCGGTTCTTAGCGGGAAAATCGGCAGTAAAGGCCGCTAACAGCGAAAACATGGTGATCAAATTAACCTGGGATACCTTTTCTGATTCTATTCAGACTGTGCTTTGGGTCGTTGGTGGAGCAGTGCTAGGTTATGTAAGCGAAGGCTATTTCAAACATGCAGATGCGCTGGTCACATGGATGCTGTATTTGTTGTTGTTTCTCGTTGGGCAACAGCTGTATTTGGCAAACTATAGGCTGCGTTCGCTATTTTTAAATGTACAAGGGTTAATCATAGCCATCACCACACTAGTGAGTACTTTTGCTGCTGCTTTGGTCGGCGCTTGGTGGATAGACATGCCCGTGTTTCACGCGCTTGCCGTAGTGTCAGGATTTGGTTGGTATAGCTTGTCCGGGATATTACTGTCCGACTTAGGTTTTCCCCTGTTAGGAACAACCTCTTTCCTATTAGATATTGGTCGGGAAATTATTGCATTAATGCTTATTCCGTTGCTCTCTAAAATGGGTAATCACTGTAGTGTGGGCATATCTGGTGCAACCGCAATGGATTTCACACTACCAATGCTAGGTAAGTTTCATGGATCTACCGTAATACCTACAGCCATCGCGAGCGGTTTTGTATTAAGCATTTTAGTGCCTGTATTTATCCCTTTATTCATCTCGTTAGCTTGAGTCTTGGCTGAGCGCAATGCGCACCAATAGTATTAGACACGCATATACCTACACAAATCTATAAGAAAATGGGGCATTGATGTGAGTGCCCCTTTTTTTGAATCTACGTTGATATTGTCACGTTTATAACCGGCTGTATTCGCTTTTTAAGACACCCTGAAACGGTTAAAAAGTGATGCCTTCCTTGCCTTTAATCCCTATACTGTCGCTAAGTAATTCTTACCGATGCATAAGACTATGGCGGAATTTTCGCTGTTGAAGAAAACAATTATAAAAATATAGGGAACATATATGCTAATAAAGCAGAAGTTGCGGGCCAGTACTGCTCTGGTAGCCATTGGCTTAGCAACATTATTTTTTGTCTACCAAATTCAACTCGATAAAATTGCGCAGTTTAATCAACAACAAAACACAATAAATCAACTCAATAGCCAAATAATGTCACTGCGTTTATTGGAAAAGAACTTTCTCGCCGGTGGTTTGAAAGTCGATGCGACTGCATTTACCAAAAAAGTCGCTAATATTGAACCGGTATTGGCCGAATTAACCGCATTCTATCAAGCACAAGACGCCCAGGTTCTGCCGATACAAGCTGTAGCGGAGGCTGTGAATGCTTATAGTCAGTCTCTATCTTCGCTGTTTAATGATCAACCGGTCATTAATGTTAAGCCTGCTTCATTGAATTTAATCGCTGTTGCTGTTGGAAAACTGGATCAGGAACTCAATGCGTTAAAATTGGATTTAGATCAAGTGATAGTGAGTTGTAAGCAGCAGATAAAGCTATTAGCTTTTCTGGTATTTGTTTTTCTATCTGTTTTGATGTTGATCGCTAACTTACTGATTAGCCGTAGTATCTTGAAGCCTATCAATAACATAAATGATGTAGTGCTAGACATTACAAACACTAATAATTTAACAGCCCGAATCGAAGTAGGTGAAAGCGATGAAATTAGCCTGTTAAGCTTACAAATAAATAAGATGCTGGAAAATTTCCAGCAGATTATATTGGATGTCAATGTCATCACTTCTGCGTTGACGAACTCGGCAGAGAACTTAACCACTCAGGCATCTAGTAATAGAAAAGGTATGCAAAACCAACTGCAAAAAGCGGACCAAGTGGCTGAGGCGACTTTGCAAATGGGCGATACTATTGGTGACATTACTAAAAACACAGAGTCTGCATCAGTGCTTGCCAAAAATGCAACAGATCATGCGATAGAAGGTTGTGAAAGAGTGTCTGAAACCACGCAGAAAATAGCGGTTTTAACGAAAAAGCTTAACGACTCTAAAGATTCGGCTCAAGTATTAGTACAAGAGAGTAAAGCAATAGAATCTGTTTTAGATGTGATTAAAGGCATCGCTGATCAAACCAATCTATTGGCGTTGAACGCATCGATAGAAGCTGCACGTGCCGGAGAACATGGCCGAGGGTTTGCTGTTGTGGCTGACGAAGTTCGACACCTCGCTATGCGCACCCAACAATCAACCCAAGAGATCACCTCCATCATCAGCACTTTACAAGACAGAACAAATGAAATAGTGATCTTGATAGAAGAGTGTCATTTACAAGGGGAGGCGAGTACTCAGCAAATCAATAAAGCAGGTGAAGTACTGTTGCTGATTTCTGAGGATATTCAAGTTATTACGAGCATGAGTACCGATATTGCCACAGCAATCGGTCAGCAAAATCAAATGACGATTGAAGTGAAAGATAACGTCGTAGACATCAGGGATATCTCTGAGTTGACTGCCTCTAATGCCGGTAAAAATGTTCAAGTAAGTTCAAACATACTCGATTTTGCCAATCAAATGAACTTGTCGGTCGCTAAATTTATAAGCTAACCCTTCAACCTAAAAAAGGCAGTTGACCGTTTAAAATGAAAGACTGCCGTTTTTAGATTCAATGTTGACCTCTCATGATACTGATAACGTCGAGCACGGCGCATCCAATATGGCCGTACTGTTTTTATTTCTATGATAAAAAATTAGGTGACCAAAGGTTGGGGGTGGACCTCAAAAAGGAGGCATTAGAAAAGAAACGGCGTGAAGTGTGCACGCCTTGGCTATTTATCCGTTAATAAATATATTTGCCAGATATAAAGTAATCGGCAAACTGATAAATCCAAACAGCGTTTGGCTAGTGATAATGCTGGCGATAGCGGGTGCATCGCCACCGAGTTTTCGCGCTAATATATAAGCTGCGGGAGCCGTCGGTACGCTAAAGAAAACCACAATCACTAGCGCTGAAACACCTTCTATGCCCAATAAGTTCACAGCACAAATGGCGGCAACGGGTTTTAATACAAATTGCACACTAGAACTCACCAAAGTGGTTTCCCAATACTGAAATAGTCCTTTGAAACTTAGTGCACTACCAACGAGCATTAAACCCATGGGGAAGGCGGCACGGCCAAATAAATCGAGTGAGTCGACTAAAATTTGGTGTAAACCTATCGAGCTAATGTTTAAAAATATACCAGTTGCCGCGCCAAGAATCAGTGGGTTAGTCACTATTTGTTTAAGCACTGGAAGTGGTTTAATACCTTGCTTTCCTACGGATACTGCAAACACAGAGACACACATTATATTGATGAGAATGATCATAGCGGTTGCGGCTAATGCGGCATAACTTAACCCTTCATCACCATATAAAGAGTTAACTAACGCAAGTGCAATAAACGTATTGAATCTAACCCCCCCTTGAAAGACCGAAGTAAAAGTAGCAGGGGAAAATGCTTTACCAAAGCGCTGATAAACTATGACGGCAAGCGCACTGCAAACAACGACGCCTAACACGGCACTTAAGAAATTAAACCAAGGCAGATCTGACAGCGAGCGGTTAGATAAAATACTAATTAACAGTGCAGGCGTGAGGATGTAGTAAGTAAGACTCTCAGCCCCAAGCCAAAATTCCTGCGAGAGCATGTTGCGTCTTTTAATGCCGTAGCCCAGCAAAATGGTGAATAATATAGGGATTAATGCGCCTGCGATAATGATCATAATATAACCTTAATGACTGTGTGACCTTAAATTAAAATTCAGACGTTGAGCTTTTTATTGGTTAGGGAACATGCGATTAAGTCCAAAACGCCTCGAAGGGCGGGCTTAAAAACGGCTAACAGAGATGAAACTTGTTTCATCTACTGTGTCAGGCAGCTTGGAAAGGACTCGTCATTCCACTGCGCTACCTTTCGCGTATCTGCGTGCCCCTCTTTATGGGTATTAGCCGTTTTTAAGACCGCTGAGAAAATTCTGGACTTAATCGCATGTTCCTTAGATCAAACTCAATGATGCAATTGTTAAAAAGAGGCTGTTGCGTAATTGATTAGCATGCTAAAAAACGTGAAGATAGCAAGAAGTGGATTTTATCCCTTCTCTTTAACAATTACACTAGGTGCTGGTATTTATTTTTGAGGATTAAAGATGTCGATCAAACCAATGGGCACTGTTGAGTGGTTAATGCTGATACTGCTCTCGTTATTATGGGGCGGCTCTTTCTTTTTTATGAAAATAGCGAGTGTTGAATTACCGGTGCTGAGCATCGTTTTAGTGCGAGTTTTTTTAGCTGCATTGAGTCTGTATGCGTACATAAAAATACGAGCAATCAGTATTGCGGGGCAGTGGAAATACTGGAAGCTATTTTTTTATATAGGATTATTTAATAACGTAGTGCCTTTTAGTTTACTCATTTTTGGGATAAGTGAGATAGGAAGTGCATTGGCGGCAATCTTAAATGCTACCACTCCTTTGTTTACCATTGTTGTGGCGCATCTGTATACCAATGATGAGAAAATTTCCCTTGCTAAATTGTCAGGTGTTTTTCTGGGTGTGGTCGGTGTCGGTGTATTAGTAGGCGGTAATGGGATGCTTGAGAATGGATCAGTATTAGCTGTTTTAGCTTGTTTGGGCGCAGCGTTGAGTTATGCTATTGCCTCTATGGTAGGGCGTAAGTTAGCTGCTTTAAAGCTGGATGCTGCCAGCACCTCGTTTGGGCAAGTGACGGCCTCTAGTTTGCTGTTACTACCGGCTGTTTTGTGGATAGACACGCCGTGGCAATTATCTGCACCTAGTAGTATTGCTGTTTTAGCACTGATCGCTTTAGGCGTGCTAAGTACGGCGCTGGCATACGTATTGTTTTTTAAACTGATTGCCCGAGCAGGTGCCACTAATGCTGTACTGGTTACTTTATTGGTGCCTGTGAGTGCGATGGTGCTGGGTGTCATGTTACTTGATGAAGTTATCTCTATGCATCAAGTAATAGGCATGGCGTTGATTAGTGTAGGGCTCGCTGCGATTGACGGGCGTCTATTGCAGCGGTTGAGTTTTAAACGCGCTCAGAAGTTAAAGGCCTCACTTTAAATATTTTTCGCCACTGCATACTGGCGACTAACGCGCCTAAAACAATCGCCGTGCAGGCAGTATAAATAGTTGCGCTGGGTTCAATATCAGTAAAAGAGATGAGCATCCAAGTGCTGATTAAAGGGGTAGCATATGAAAGCACCCCCAGTAATTGGATGTTGCCTTGTTTGATGCCAAAATCCCAGGCGAAAAATGCCAAACCTAAAGGCCCTAATCCCAGGCCTAATACCGCTAGCCACTGGC
>Ga0209291_1000520_pt1 | contig 36435 bp, 31 predicted proteins | sample GOMGulsemesocosm_FD_184633 | JGI IMG/M metagenome (GOLD analysis project Ga0209291, IMG submission 184633) | Methane-oxidizing microbial communities from mesocosms in the Gulf of Mexico - GOM9B Gulf of Mexico (SPAdes) (version 2) | ecosystem: Environmental > Aquatic > Marine > Cold seeps...
TCCGTCATGAGAACCTTTAAAACTGACCATTCCCTCAAAATATTCAATACCAAAGCGCATGATCTGTTGCTGATTAATCACAGCCACGCGTAAATCAACATTTAAACCAATACTTTGTTTTTCTACTTGTAAGTCAAATGCATAGGGATAATCTAGCCTATCGTTAACATGACTGACCAACTTAATATTATTCGCATCAAGAATATCAATAGCGCCATTAGTATGCATCAAGCTACCATAGATAAAATCCTGTTCAGAAGAGCGAATACGGTAAATCATCAAGGCTTTATCTGTTGATACACGCAAAGAAAACCAGTCCCACCCCAGCTGATCTTGCGCGAGCATTGCCGATCCCCACTCGCGGTCAAACCAAGCCGAACCAGTCACATTGAGCCATTGTCCTTGCCATAATATTTTACCTTCTACGTCGATAAAGGGCTGAGAATAATAATGGCTCGCGATCGCCTCACGCTGATGCTTTTTACTATAGCCCTGCTCACCTTGCAGAAAAAATGGACTCGCAGTCACTAGCGATAATTTTACCTGCCACGCTTCATTATCGGTACGCGCAGATCCATAACTGAGCTGCGCAGGTAATAATGCCGCCGACGACTGCCATAACCAATCATCAATTGCAGCAGAAAAAGGTTGCTCAGTAATAGCCACATTAGCAAACTCTTCCCTTCCCTGACGAAAGGCAGCAAGATGCACCTTAGTATCCGCCAACGCACCATGAGCAAAATACCACTGCGCCTGATTAACCGCGGTACGGAATAACGTCCATTGCGTAGCAAAAGGTATTCCGGAGTCACTCTTTAAATTAGCCGTTAAGTACCACCATTCATGGCGATAATCTTTATGTGGCGAATGTGCTTGAGGAAAACGAAACTGATGCTCAGGTAAGGCCTGCGCATATTGTAGTTCCTCACCTTCTCCGACTTTAAGCGGACTTTTATTCAGCTCAGGTAGTGTTTTGACTTGTTCGCCACAGGATAATAATAAGAGTACGACTAATACTACAAACACGAACAATTTAAACATTTTACGTGGTTTCATCTGCGACTCCTTAAATTCAATTTAAACAGCGGAATACCGAGTGCTGGCAATAAGAATAACAATCCGAATATGCTGCTGACAGCAAAGGACCCCACATTGAAGATCAGTGGCATTGACCAACCAAAAGAAGCTGGTAATGCCTGACTCACCAACGCATGGGCTAATATTGTGGCGATTGGCCAGCTTAAAAGTACGCAGCCCACAGCAAGTAAGCACCATTGCATCAGCATATGAACAAACAGCTCGGCCTTGCTATAACCCAAGCTGCACAAAATGTATAAATCGGCTTTACGTGCCAGCTCTAAACCATTAGCCGATAAAAACAGGCCAAAGCAAGCAATCACCAATAATATAACCGCAATCAACTGCGTTAATACAAAGGTCTGTGCAAATACCTTCAGCGCTATTTTTTTTACTTGTGAGGGTTCATAGATTTGATCATCAGCCAATCCCAACGCCAAGCCCACAGCTTGTTTATCGATAACAGTACCGGAACGAAAATACACACCGAAACCACTATAAATCCAGCCCGTAAATGACCGATTAGCTTGTGCGGTATCTAACGTCAGTGAAAAACCCGGATAGCCATATTCATAATAAATACCTTGAATGTGACAGCTGTATTGCATATCCCCTTGATGAAAATGAATTAATTGATCAACGGCCAATTGGCGTTTAAGCGCGAGCTGTTCATTAATAAAGCACCCCTGCTTAATCTTAGTCGATAACAACTTTAATAATAGCGATGACAGCTGTTGGGGTGACTGATAACTGGATACTTTAACGGCGTCATTCTCTACCCTCGCCCAAGTATGCTGATGCAGAGTATATTCATCAATATCATTGTTATTTTGCAGCCAATCTTCCACCTGTGGTTTTTGGCCATGATGATAACGGATAAGTAAATCTGCACTTAATTGTTGATCAAGAAAGCGCACAAACGCCCCCTCAAAACTGTGTACCATTAAAGCGGCTGCAATACTGGTTGTTAACGCAAGATAAAAAGCAGCTAGAGGTAAGTAACGTCGTCTGATCTGATTACTGGCATCTTGAAAAATATAGTAAACCCGGAAAGCGTTAAATCCAAAAGACCTCACACACAGCCCAATTAAAAATAACATGCCTTGTAAAAAATGGGGTAAAAACACCACACTCGCGATCAATAACAGGCCATACTTAACCATGATCTGATACCAACTTTGGCTCGGCCACCCGCTAAATAACAGCAATAGAATAACCGCTCCCGCTAACGTGACCAATCGAGGAAGGTAGCCTGTTACCGTACTTGTAGAAAAAGTAACATGCGCAGTACTGATCCGTTTAAATTGTTTTGTTAATGCCAGTAATACCGCAACAGATGAAATAAGCAACGCCCATAATGCGTATTGCCATTGCCAAGCAAAGTGACCGCTCATATTCAGCGAATAAAGCTGGCTAAACGTGAGGCCCAATAAGGGCAACAACACAGTCACCAACGCGACGGCAATCAATACCCCGACAATACTGGCAACAAACACCAGAAATAACGCTTCAAGCAACATGGCTATTTTGATCGTATGTAGTGCAACCCCCAACAAACGTAACTGCATCGCTAATTCAGCACGTTTATGCCAAGCCTGCTCACCAGCCTGAAACGCAATAAACATACTGACAATAAATCCTAAAACAGCCAATGCCATTAAGTTAAGGTGCAGCGCATCGGCAAATCCACTGCGTTCTTGATATGACCAAGGTTCATTGAGGGATAAATGCGCGGGCAATGCAGCCTCTAACGCCTGCTTCTGCGGTGCTGTCAATGGCGCCACCATTAACGCGCTAAAATCAATCTGCTGGGGAAATAACTGCCAAGCGAGTGCAATATCAAGCAGTGCAACCCGACCCCATTGTTCGCTTGTGGTTAAACGAATGGGAATGGGGGTTTTGTCAGCCAATATCAATACAGAATTAACGTCGGGGTTGATATCGATATCAACATCCAGTGACGCCAAATGCGCTTTAGTGAACAAAACGGCTTGATGATTGAATTGGACAGGATTAGCAATACTCAGCCCTAGCATATCAATAGCAAGGAACTTCAAACGTTCGCCATTCGCAAGATTCTTTCGAAATGTTAATACTGGCGTAATGTGAGTGAAGCCTTGTCTGCGCAAGTGAGCAAAGTCACTCTTACTCACTCGACCACCTTGCTCAGCGACAATATAAAAACCGATAGGACTCGTTAACTGTGCATTGGCTTGGCTATATTGTTGTTTGCTCGCATGATTTAAGACCAGAATACAAAGCAAGGTGCTGGTAGCGATGGCTAAGCTGAAAATGAAACCCAAATGTAATAAGCGATGATGATTATATTCTGCAATCTGGGTTTGTAATGCCAGCCACAATTCTTGCCCGTCTACTCTGCGGATGAAACTAATAGCATTACCATCCGTCATCGTCTCTACCGCCCCAACTCGATTATCTCTATTTATAGACGTGGTTGATTAAGCTTAGCTGACCATCCGCTAATTGATAGATCTTATCCATTTTGGCCGCAACGTTATAGCTATGAGTAACCAGTACGAGTGCGGTATTGTGGGATTTAGCTAATTTAACTAATAATGCCACGACACGGCTACTATTATCGTCATCGAGATTACCCGTTGGCTCATCGGCAAGTAATAATTTAGGTTGTGCACTCATCGCTCTGGCAATCGCCACACGTTGTAACTCACCACCAGAAAGCGTCGAAGGATATTGATTTAATAAAGAGTGGATGTCTAACTGTTGAGCCAAGTTATAACACAGAACAGTATCGTAGCGCCCAGCCAAACGGGCACTAAAAGCAATATTGTCCTGAACCGACAAACTCGATAATAAATTATATTGTTGAAAAATGATTCCTAACTGTTTCTTTCTCAGTTCACTGAGCTGCTGTTCACTCGCCTGTGCCAGTTGAACCCCTGCAAGCGTGATCTGTCCTTGCTGTATCGGCTCTAACCCAGCAATAAGATTAAGTAAGGTAGTTTTACCGCTGCCACTGTCCCCCATCAGGCCAATACATTCCCCTTCGCCCACGGCTAAGCATAGATCTGACAACAACTTTCGCTGGCCATGGCCGTCCGAGACCTGGTGGCTAAGAGCCTCAATGGTTAATGGCACTGTTACTCCTTTTTGAACTTTCACAGGAAAGACATCACTTTGCTTGTGTCGCTAATATTAACGACACACGATTGATACATTATATTGTTTAATTATCTTCTCTTAAGTCTAGCGGTTGATGTACCTTTAGCTGGAACAACCTCTGCACCACCAATGATATTCACGTTGTCATAAGCAAAGCGAATTTCTCTTGTCCGCCGTTCAATAGCTTGCGGTAAACTAGATGAATTAGACAATAACTGAACGATTTGTTTACGAAAACGATATATTTGAATGTTGATATGGTTCTCACTCTGCCCCAAGATCTTACTCAGTAACTCTTTATCAATCCAGCCTTGCTCATCAGCCCTCACCCCTTTAATAGCGTCATCGAGACGTTTTCTAGCCAGGATTAACATTAAATAGTGATGATTGCGTTGCCCTAGATCGAACACCTGGCCACCCATCGTTAATTTCATCGCAACATGTTCTTCATTTTGACTAACCATGAATTGTATTGATACTTGTTCAACAGTTTCAAGATCAGACACATCATTCTGCAACCTTTCAGCTGTAGAACTGGCGCCAATAAAAAGCCAAACTTGTGCTCGTCGACTAACCAGTTCAGTCACTTTTGGTACCCTAGCCGGTAACCCAAGTGTAACCAATATTAATAAGCTATTTGGCGAAGACAGCTCAACAATACGCCATCCTTCTCCGGACAGACTGCCGAAATTAATCAAATCATTCAGATGTAAATGATACTCACGTCCTCCGTGAATTCGTTTGCCATTAACATAAGTACCATTACAACCCAAATCTTGCAGTACCCACACACTCCCATTCCAAAAAATTGTTGCATGCATACAAGAACTATCTGGCTCGAACAATAATGAATGTGGCGCATTAAACTGCCTACCAAAGAGATGCTGTGGCATCAACGTAACTTTCTCTTCAGTATTAATATTGATAATTTTTGCCATAAAAAATTCCATCTATAATTATTAATTTAATCGTATCCGTTACATACATAATTCTGTGCCAGCAGCCAATTCAGCACGGTTTCGCCCTTTCGCTTTCGCTCTGTACAACGCTTTATCCGCACGAGCAAACAAGGTATCCAATGTATCTTCACATTGAAATTCGGCACTGCCGATACTACAAGATAGATTAAACTCGGATAATGAATGGTTTATGGTTACCGCATTTTGAATCCCCTGTGCAAAGCATGAAATGAAATGTTTATCCACACCATTAATCAAAATAGTAAACTCATCTCCAGCGAATCGAAAAATTTGTACTCGTTCACTACTGAACTTCAATAATAGTTGCGCAAAGTTGGCTAGCACAAGATCCCCTGTTTGGTGGCCATATTTATCGTTGACCCATTTAAAGCCATCAAGATCAATGATAAGTAATGATAAGTCCAATTGTTTTTTATGACTATTTTCGGATAATTGTTGAAAGCAATGCTCAAATTTATTTCTGTTAGCGAGCCCTGTCAAGCTGTCTTTGAATGCCAGTAACTTCATTTTCTGATATTCCAGCGCATTATATAATGGATTGCTCAACACCTTAGACAACTGGGTTAATAACGCTTGTTGTACCATGGTTAGACGTTGTTCTAAGTCGCACTCTAACTGACCAAAAACATAGTCGTTATTAAATAAATCTAACCTTAAATTAACATTATCGGGAGCAGATATTTCAGCTGTCAAAATATGACGTCCAGTATGAAATTCAAGATGACAGAGAGGTATATATTCACGGACGCTTTGCTTAAAAATAGCCAATAAGACTTCAGGATCTAGACTGGATTGTAATTTACTCGCTAAATTGACATAGGCTCTTTCTGCTACTTTTGATTTGATCAACATATTTAACAATAGCGGGTGTGTGAAACTAAGATTAAATAACTTATACGATAACCAAGTGTGTGCTGTCATTACTATTATCACCAACTTCTATTTTCAAGTCAGTAATATTAAGCATCTGACTTTCCTCGGGTTATTATTAAAATAATAACAGGACTCATCACTGTTTTTATACCAGTTGCCAAACAGCAAACTATATAAACAGTTTAAATGCAGATTACCACTTTTGAGTTCTAAAAAATATTACAGCTTATTACACTTATCTTATCCCATCCCAAACTTAGGCACCGTAATTCAGCCCATAACGTATTAACAGTTATAAATCCAGTATGAATAAATTCACAAATGATTTTTTTGATACAGGCTTACATCTGGATAATAAAATTACGATCTGTGATTACTATTGACCAAACACTAACCGACAATGAGAATCATTACCATTTGCATTTACTGGGTGTCATATTTTTAGTATTATGCAGCCCAATCATTAACAAACGGAGAAAAATGATGTTAGGTTTTAATCTTAAAATCGCGCAAAAGAGTTTGCTATGCATATTATTAGGCAGTGCTTTTAACTTGCAGGCAGAAGTTGTCACGGTAACAGATATTGCGGGTCGTCAAGTGAGCATTGACAACGAAAAAGTTAACCATATTGTTTTAGGTGAAGGTCGTTTAGCTTACTCGCTTGCCGTTTTGGATAAAGAAGCCCCCTTATCTCGGGTCGTTGGTTGGAAAGATGATCTGATTAAGTATGATCCAGATGCTTATAGAAAATACAAAGAAAAATTTCCCGAAATAACCAAAATAGCCAATCTAGGTAGCCCCTACTCTGGCGATTTAAACTTAGAAAAGCTCATTATTTTAGATACCGATCTTTTTATCCTAAATTTAGGTAATTTACTAAAAGCACAAGAAAGTGGATTACTAAAAAAACTAGATAAAGCGGGTATTAAAGTTGTATTTGTCGATTTTCGTCAACGCCCGACACAAAATACAATTCCCAGTCTATTACTCTTAGGTAAGGTACTAAATAGAGAAAAACAAGCCAACGAATTTGTTGATTACTATATTCAACAAATGCGTAAAGTAAGCAGCGTAGTACAGACAAAGAAACTAGAAGAACGCCCGCTTGTTTTTATTGAGAAAGCTGCAGGTTACGATGCCGATGCATGTTGTAGTACGTTCGGTAATGCTAATTTAGGTAAGCTAATTGATGAAGCTGGCGGTATTAACTGGGGAAGTCGTAAATTCCCAGGTTACTCTGGTAAAGTCAATCCTGAAGCGCTTTTCACTGATGATCCAGATATCATTATTGGTACCGGAGCCAACTGGGCTGAGGCTAATCCAAATACAGCGGCAGTGTTATTCGGTTACGAAGCCACTGAGGCATTGGCACAAAAACGCTTAAAAGCACTATCAGAGCGTAAAGGTTGGTCGGCACTAAAATCGGTTAAAAACAAAGAATTTTACTCTATTTATCATCAATTTTATAACAGCCCTTATCACTTTATCGCCCTACAAACCTTTGCAAAATGGTTTTACCCCGAGGATTTTAAAGACTTAAACCCTCAGGCTAATTTCAAAGAATTACACGATAGATTCTTGCCCATTGATTTAACCGGTGTTTTTTGGACGAAACTAGATTAACAATAAAATTAAATTAAATTAAATTAGTTTTCAATATATGGCGAGCTATCAGCATAGCTCGTCCTTTGTTATAGAAAGGCCTAAAATGCACCAACTAAGTTATATAGATAACGGTTTAAACGCCACGAATCAATACCAGAAACGTTCGATAAAAAAAATTCGTCTCATCGGATTAATTTCGGGATTATTAATTTTAAGTGTCTTGGTTGATATTGCCACTGGCCCGGGCAATTTTCCTCTAACAACAGTATTAGATGTCATTTGGGACAAAACGTCACACGGTATTAAGCTTGAGGTGATTATCTGGGACTACCGCATGCCTGTAGCGCTCACCGCACTGGTCGTTGGTGCGATGCTTGGTATGGCAGGCGCTCTGATGCAAACTATCTTAAACAACCCTCTGGCAGAACCTTTTACCTTAGGTATTTCGTCTGCCGCCAGCTTTGGTGCTGCACTGGCTATTGTGATGGGCGTAGGGCTAGCCCCTAATGTCGGTTCCCTATTGGTGACTGTAAATGCCTTTATCTTCGCACTTTGTACTTGCGCTGTACTGTTAGGAATGACACGCATTAAAGGCGTTGGTACACAGACCATAGTGTTATTTGGTATTGCGATATTTTTTGCTTTTAATGCACTGTTAGCAATGATGGAATATTCTGCATCAGAAACCCAGTTACAGCGGATTGTGTTTTGGATGTTAGGCTCTCTCGGACGTGCGAGTTGGCAGCAGCTCAGCATGGGGTCGTTAATGATGGTGATTGTTCTGCCATTTTGTATGTCTCGAACCTGGCGACTTACAGCCCTTCGCCTTGGTGATGAAAGTGCAATAAGTATGGGAGTAGATGTCAAACGACTACGTATAGAGATCCTTATTTGCATCTCTCTATTAGCCGCAACAGCGGTAGCATTTGTCGGTATTATTGGTTTTGTCGGGCTAGTCGGACCGCACATTGCAAGAATGTTAGTCGGTGAAGATCAACGCTATTTCTTACCTTTATCAGCGATGCTTGGAGCAACCATGTTGTCGATCACATCGATTGTCAGTAAGACGCTGACACCGGGTATTATTTATCCAGTCGGTATCATCACTGCACTTATCGGCGTACCCGTATTCTTGATTATTATAATCCGTAATTCAAAGGAGCGATTCGAATGAGTTTAGTGCTAGATAATTTAAATGTTAATTATGGCAGTAATGAAGTATTAAAAAATGCTTCTATCAAAAGTTTAAACACAGGATCATTCACCTGCTTACTTGGTCCCAACGCAGCCGGAAAGTCGACATTATTCAAGGCTATTGCTGGATTGGTAAAACCATCATCCGGAAGTATTATTTTGAATGATGTAGATATATCAACATTAAGCAGAAAAGAGCGAGCTAAAAAAATTGCCTACTTACCGCAATCTTTTCACTCTAATGTATCTTTGACTGTATTTGAAAGTATTTTATTGTCATTAAAGCACCAATCAGCCTGGCGGGTAAAACAAACTGACTTACTTCAAGTATCCACAATCTTAGAACAACTTTCTATCTCAGCATTAGCCGATAGGGATATTTGTGATTTAAGTGGCGGTCAACAGCAAATGGTCGCGATGGCAAGAATTTTAGTACGTTCACCCGAAGTTATTCTTCTCGATGAACCAACCAGTGCCTTAGATCTACACTATCAATTATCGATTCTATCTGCAGTCAAAGAACTTACTGTCACCAAAAAAATAATCACGGTAGCAGCATTACATGATTTGAATCTAGCCGCTAAATTTTGTGATCAACTAGCTCTATTAAGTGATGGCCGGATAAAAACTCAAGGAGAACCTGAGGACGTACTCGGGTTATCAGTATTGGCTGAAGCCTACAAAGTAACAACCTCATTAGAATTAACATCAGGCGGTTATTTGTATGTTGATGCTCAGTTAGCGGGTTAATGTTTTAGGACTAATCTAAAAAAAGCGACTCTAAGAGTCGCTTTTTTATTTATAGTTTTTATTTACACTTATTGTTATTTAAGTACTATTTTTTCTTCGCTGGACGACGGCGACGTGGTGGTTGTGAGCGTTTTGGTACATAACCTAAGATAGACTCAGGGATACCAACTTTCGCTTCAAAACCTTCAACTTCTTTACGATCGATAACATGGTCTAGCAATTGTTCGATAGCGCATAAGTTACGGAAATCATCACGAGATACAAATGAAATCGCTTCACCTGCTGCACCAGCACGACCAGTACGACCAATACGGTGAACATAATCTGCTGCTTCTTCAGGTAAATCGTAGTTTACTACGCGGTCTAAATCATCAATATCAATACCACGAGAAGCAACACCAGTAGCAACAAGTAAGCCTAAATCACCGGCTTTAAATTCTGCTAGTAACTGCTCACGCATCGCTTGGCTACGACCACTGTGGAATGATTCAGCTTTAATGCCACGTTTTTCAAGTTGGCTTACTAATTTAGCTGCACCACGTTTTGTTTCAATAAAGATTAACGCCTGCTTCCAGTCATTTTCAATAATCATGTGGCTAAGCAATGCCGATTTCACATCTTTATCAACAACAGTTAACCACTGGTCAATCTGTTGTGCAGTTGTATGCTCTGGTTCAATCGAAATTTCCATTGCATAGTTAATTGCTGTTTTTGCCAAGAAACGTACTTGACTAGACAAAGTAGCTGAGAACAGTAAGTTCTGACGTTCTTGCGGTAAACGCTCGATGATTTTGTTGATATCGTTAACAAAACCCATGTCTAACATTCTATCCGCTTCGTCGATAACGAGCACTTCTAGTTCGTCAAAGTGAAGCGCACGTTGATGAGCCATATCTAATAAACGACCAGGCGTCGCAACTAGAATATCAACACCTTCAATAAGGCGTTGTTTTTGTGGTTCCATATCAACACCACCGTACATCGCCATAGATGTAAGGTGTAAATTTTTACCGTATTGCTCAACGTTTTCTGCTACCTGAACTGCCAGTTCACGAGTTGGTGTCAAGATCAGCGCACGAATACGTTTAGCACGTAGTGTATGTTTGTGGCTGAACATTTGTAATAGTGGTAATACAAAACTTGCTGTTTTACCCGTTCCTGTTTGCGCTGCTGCAATCAGGTTTTTACCCGATAAAATAGCCGGAATTGCTTTTTGTTGAATCGGCGTTGGTTGCTCGTAGCCTAACTCAGCTACTGCTTGGGTAATTAATTTGTTTAATCCAAACTTAGAAAATGGCATTTGTAATCTCAGGTATTTGATAAATAAGTAAAATAGGTAAACTGTTAGGATTGGAATAAGTAACAGTTGGATATTGGCGTGCATTCTAACACGAAGCGAGGACTAGCGGGATAATTTAACGTTTACTGCGTTTATTTCGATACATGCGCTTATCCGCTTGCTCAATCATGTCTTCAAGCACTGTTATCTGTCCATTATTAAATGTTTGGTAACCATAACTAACCGATGTTACGCCACCGACATCGAATTCTGATGCCGCAAGGTTATAACACGCTAATATACGTGAACAAAGCACGTTTATGTCATATTATGAATAAGTGTTTAAACAAATATGAATCAATACCTTTTCACCATTAACACAAAGAGCCCTTAAGTTATGTTTGATGCCATTAAAGAATTCATCAATCCAAGTGAAAACGCCAATTTATCAAAAGCATTCGAGTATCAAAATACGCACTTACCAACATTATGGTTACTGGGTAAAACAGGCGCAGGTAAATCGTCATTGATCCAAACGATTACTGGCGATAGTGATGTTGAGGTAGGTAATGGTTTCGAACCTTGCACAATGACATCACACGCTTACAGCTACCCTAAAGCGACCCCTTTACTGCGTTTCCTTGATACACGAGGATTATCAGAGGCGGACTACGACCCGGCTGAGGATATTAAGATCAGTGCGCAACAAGGCCATGCTTTACTTGTCATAGCCAAAGCTGAAGAACCGGAACAAAGCGATGTGCTTAATGCACTAAAAAAGATTAAAAAACAAAATTCAATCAAGCAGATTTTAATCATTCATACAGCCGTTAAACAACTCTGTGCTGATGAACAAACCAAAACAGTACAATATAACCAACAGCAATTTGAAAAAATATGGGGTGATGAACTGCCCTACCTTGAAGTCGATTTTGAACTCGCGAACGGCGACACATTTGGCATTCCAGCTTTAAAAAATAAGCTAACGGAATTACTGCCAATTATCCAACAGTTTAACGACGTACAACAACACGCGGACACAGAAAGTGCTAATTTTCAAACGTTAAAAACAGAAGTACTCTGGTATGCAGGTTCGGCTGGGGCAGCAGATGCAATTCCAGCTGTTGGATTGGTTGCAGTGCCGAGTATTCAAGCAAAAATGCTACACAGTTTAGCTAACCAATACGGTATCGATTGGAATAAACAAGCTTTTGCAGAATTTATCGGGACCTTAGGTTCAGGTTTTGCTTTCCAATATGCATCGAAGTTCGGTATTCGCCAATTAGTAAAATTAATTCCTGCTTACGGACAAACTATTGGTAGTGCATCTGCTGCCGTGATCAGTTTTGCATCTACGTATGCCATTGGCCGTGCGGCTTGCAAGTACATGTATCACAAAAGCAAAGGGGAGACGGTGTCGAATAAAGACATGCAAGCGGTATACAAGGACGCACTATCAAATATTAAAGAGGTAGCGAAAAATGAAACGCGTTAAAAATAGTATCGCACAGCTTAATAACCTCTCGGCGGGTGTAACAACTGTACTTACATTAGCGGTATTCCTGCCCATACTTGTACTGTGTGGCTTTGGTTTATACGCCATTATTCAATATGGTTACACCCTGCAGTTTGCAATTGTATTAGTGGCTACATTTCTCATCTCTTATATCCCCCTGTTACTATTACGTCGAAAGACACAAGTGAAAGTCGCTGAATTGCTCATGTCTGAAGACCGTTTATCTGAAGGAAGAAACCCAGAAGGCAGCTTAGTGAAATCCTCTGCCGATTGGTCTGATGCCGAAAACGCCATTTGGCAACGTCTTAACCAAAAGATTGAAGCGCAGCTCGCCGAAAATGATGAATGGGGCTCGTTAAAAACACACGGCCTTGTTATCGCAAATACCACAGCCCAAGCGTTTTCCCGTGCTGACTTTCAATTTTCAGTCACCGACGGATTAAAGCTATTAGAAGAAGTAAGCCGTCGCTATCGCGTCATTCTCAAAGAAAACGTACCCTTTGTTGAAGATATTAAAGTCTCTCACTTAAAGTTTGCTTATGATCATCAAGATCAAATTGAAACCGGCAAACAAGCCGCAGACTTACTCAGTAAAGCGTATCGTGTTTATCAATTCATCAACCCTACAGCGGCGATAGCGAAAGAAGTGCGTAACAAGTTACTCGGGGATATGGCTGGTAATGTCGGTGCCAATTTACAACTCAATATAAAAAAAGCGTTTCTACAAGAAGTCGCGGCAGTTTCAATTGATTTATACAGCGGTCGTTTTTCTATTGAAGAAAGTGACATGAACAAAAGCACGATCGCAGAGGAAGATGAAAATCGTCAGCCAGAGCAGCTTGAACCCTTACGTATTGTGGTAATCGGGCAAATCAGTGCCGGTAAGTCGTCGCTTATCAACACGATAAAAGGGACCCTTGATGCAGAAGTAAGCGCACTCCCCTCCACCAGCGAAGTACATGTTTATAGTTGTGCAGTGGGTGATATTGAAGTGCTAAACTTGGTGGATTTACCCGGCCTTGATGGTAGTGAAAAAACCAGCAAAACAGTGCTTAAACATGTAACCAGTGCGGATATGGTGCTGTGGGTATTAAAAGCAAACCAATCATCACGGCAACTTGATCGTCAATTCATGCTTCGCTTAGATGAGTTTTACGCGCATAAAGACAACTTACACCGTAAAAGACCTGTATTCACGGGTATTTTAAACCAGGTGGATAAGTTAAAACCCTTGGCTGAATGGTCACCACCGTATGATTTAGCCCAGTCCGACTCAGCAAAAGTAGTGACGATTAACAAAGCGATTGATTACAACCAAAAGTTACTTAACTTCGATACTATCATCCCGACTTCGTTTTCAACTGAATCGAAGACGTGGGGACAGGAAAGTCTAGCGCAACTGATTGCCAATAATGTGGATGAAAGCATTAACGTGCAACGTAATCGTCAACGTTTAGAAGGGAGAAATAACGGTGCATCTGAACAATTAAAACGTGTCTTTAAAGGCGGGAAAAGCTTATTTAAAACCTTATTTAAATAATGTAGGGAGGATGACGACTCCCCCCGTATTAATGTGTAATGCAGAGCACTTGAGTTGAGCTAACTTAACGGAACCGCTTCAGCGACTAATTTAAGGTGTGCTAAAAACTGTTGTTTGTCCATCTCACCAACAACACGTAAGTGCTCTATTTCATTACCGTCACCATCAAAGAACAACATACTTGGCGGTCCAAATAACTTCGCTTTCGTCATCCATTCTGATTGCGGCTTGGTATTGTCCGTAATATCAAATTTAAGCGCATTGATTGCGGTCATTGCAGTGGCAACACTTGGGGCTGAAAACACGTGTTTGTCCATAACTTTACACGATGTACACCAGTCTGCGTAGAGGTCGACCATAGTCACGACTTTCGGCGCTTGCAGATTATTAATCGCATTATCAATATTTTGTACCGACGCAGTTTTCATAAATAGCGGCCGCGCATCTTTCTCTGAACCCGTGCTAATAGCGCCACGCTGGGTGATATGCTGCAACGGGTCTGTCATATCATCAGCGCCCGTCATCATGCCCACAAATAACATAGCGCCGTAAACCAAGGATACGAATACCACGACATGACGTAACCACAAACGACTTGCTTGTATATTCGTGATGTTATGAATGTACATTGCACAACTGATAATAAGTAATGCCCACAATCCTAATGTCACACTCGGAGCAGCAAACCGGCTGATAAGTAAGATAGCGATCGCCAGTAGCATCACGCCAAACCCTTGCTTAACACGGACCATCCAAGGGCCGCTGCTTGGTAAGAATTTACCGCCCGACGTACCGATTATCACCAAGGGTACGCCCATGCCTAATGCCATCACGAATAACACACCACCACCAAACAACCAATCTTGAGTGGTAGAAACATATAATAATGCACCCGCCAGCGGCGCTGATACACAAGGCGATACCACTAAGGCTGAAATAGCGCCCATCATAAATACCGTTATCGCTTTACCCCCTGTTAAGCGTTGCGATTGGTTATTTAATGCAACTTGTAAACGCGATGGTAATTGCAATTCATAAACACCAAACATAGCTAACGCTAACAACACAAATAGGCCTGAAAATATAACTAACAACCAGGTTTGTTGCATCGCCGCTTGTATATTAACGCCCTGCCCAACCGTCGCCATTAACACGCCAATCAATGCATAGCTTGATGCCATACCCAACACATAGGCTAACGAAATATAAAAGCCTTTCCAGCCCGTCATGCCAGTGCCTTGACCACCAATGATGCTCGATAAAATGGGGATCATCGGCAATACACAAGGAGTAAAAGCAAGCCCTAAACCAAGCACAAAGAAAAGTAACAAGGCTTGCACTCGCCCAGCCCCCGCTAGCACACCCGCTAAACTTTGGCTGTCATTTGCTGAAGCCCCCGTCACACTCATCAAGGGGGTTGACGCTGGACTGATAGGTTCAACAACAAACGGTATAACCGAGCTATTGGTCACCTTAGCTTCAAGTTCAATCACTTTACGCTGTGGTAAATAACATAAACCACTGTCAGCACACCCTTGGTAGCGGACCTTAACACTGCCACTTCCCGTAAACGGTAAAGTAACCGTTAGCGGTTGATGATAAACCTTCACTAAACCAAAATTAGGATCTTGTTTTTGTTCTGCGACAATTGAAAATTGTGGCTCAGCCAAGCTGACATTGCCACTCGTGACATTAAAAGAAAAGCGTTTGTGGTAAAGGTAATAACCCTGCTCGGTCGCAAACGTTAATACCAATTTATCGCCATCTTCAGCGTTTAATACTTGTGATGAAAGTGGAAATGCTTGGTTAACCGTAAGGAATTCAGACTCAGCATTACTGCCCGCTTGCGTCTGTGCAATAGCGCTAACACTGGTTAACAGCAGCAACATGATACATAGCTGCTTCATTGCATCATTTAATTTAAAAAGTAACGTCATGATAATAAAAAATCCGTATTTTGATGAACATTCAACTGCTCATCAACTAATGCAAACCCAATTTCTTCGGGAACCGTTAAGCGAGGGTTAATCGTTAATGCTGTACTTATGATCCCAGCTTGCAATGCGCTATCTGCAACAACCGTCACTGAAATAACCTGCTGGTGAGTATCTTGTGACGCGAGAATATGAGAACTTTCTTGGTCTGAAAACTGTTGTCGTCTTGCATAATGCGCTGATGTAGTCAGAGCCTGATTACGTAGTGGTAAAGCAAACAGCGCTTGCGTCTGTTCATGTGGGTTAACCACTGCCACCACAAAGTCACTGCCATCCACTTTACAGCCCGACGCACGAACATCACCACCAAAGTTAATTAACGCACCACTACTGGCTTGTTCTGCAATGGCTAACGCCTGATCAACAGCGACTTCTTTAATCACGCCACCGAGATCCAATTGCGTAATAGGAAAATGCATGATCAAGATATTATCTTCTATATCCCAGGCCGCTAACCCCATATAAGGGGCTGCATCTTGATAGACCTGTTCACGTGTTTTAGCATTGCTTTGCAATAACGTTTTGACCGTACCAACCGTAATATCAAAGATCCCCTGCGTCGCAATACTATACTCTCGCACCTTAGTTAGAATATCCAGTGTCTCAGTATCGATAACCACGCGTTTACCACTGCGCTGGTTAATCGTTTTCGTTAACATTGAGGTATCAGAATAGAAATTAAATTTTTCTTCTAAACGGCGTGTATTCGTTTCTATATCCCGCGCTAACGCCGCAGCTTCCGATGCAATCAAAGTCGCTTCGCAAGGTACTGTCATCGCCATAAAACGATGTACATAAGATTGCTTAATAGTCATATGTTACCCCTACAGCCCACCAGCGACTGGCATAACCATTACTCTGTTCATAATAAGCCGCTAATGCATTCATCCGCCATTTACTTGATAACTTAAGGCTTACACCCAATTCATAGGCATTGGCATTAAAATCACCCAAACGAATGTCTGTAGTGGCATAACCTTTTGAGGCGAATGTTGGATCACTGGATTTCGGGTCAATAAAGAAATTCGCACCTTGCTGACTATACCAAGAATAACCCGGCGCCAGCATTAACCAATCCGTGATTTTGATACTCATTTTACCACCCAGCTGATGTGACATTACGCCCCAATCATCGGTAAAAAATTTATAACGCGGACGCACAACTACACGATCAGTCACACTGTAAAATGTTTGTACATTAATCCCACCAGAAATACGTGTATCAGGGCGCGAGTCTTGAGCCAAAAATACTTCATCATCACTAATTTTACCGTCATCATCAATATCGACTTCACGTAATACCGTAAGATAATGATTGCTCAAATAACCACTTTTATAACCGCCGTAGGCCGTAAAGGTTGCATACAAATTAGGAGTGAATACTTGTGACATCCCGACTTCCATACTTGATGTAAAGATGTCTTTCCATTGCTGTTCATTGCCGCCATCTTGATATTCCTGAAACGCCAATGTCTGATCAGCAAGGACTGAACCACCAAGGCTAAATGAACGGTTTTTACTGCTATCTGTATAGAGCAAGGCTTTCGCATTCGCGCCCATACTTTTATAATCATCTTCTTGTGAGTAGTTCACGCCCAGAGTCCATTCATCTCGGTCTTTATCCCGGAAGGTCACATTTGTTGCCGCAGAATAGCGCGTATCCTCTAACTCAACGGGACGCATCTCATAATTACCGCGGTAAGGGTCATAACCCGCACGGATGACTTCCGACGTCTTATCTTGTGCTTCTTGCGTACGTTTTCCCGCAATAACACCCGATGATGGCGTTGTCGGCACCCAAGCTGGTGAAGCTCCAGATACAGTGTCATAACCAAGTTCGGCTGTGATGGTCCAATCCAAACCAATATTCTTCTCTAGCGAGAGAATGTTGTCTCCGGCTTTGATCTTATCGCCGTATTCTTCAAAACTCAAATGATGGATCGATACATGGTCTGCAGCAGATACAGAGCCAGCAACAAGGCCAAATAGGGTTAACGGTAATTTTATATTCATTTTTATCATTCATCTTTAATTGATTACAACCGTGATTTATCAGCAATACCGTCTAAATCACTAGTCACAGAACAAGCGTCTATTTACGCGCGGAACAAGGTGCTTTTAATTACAGCCACAGCCGCCACCACCGACACCATTACCGCCAATCGAACCTTGTTTATAAGCAAATACTTTTTCTGAAAACACATCAAACTCAGGCACTTCACCACCGGGTTTCATGGATTTTTTCGCCAGAGTCCCCTTTTGCCAAGGTTTAACAGGCTTAACGCTAAACCAGTCACTAATCGCCGAGAATAAAGAAGGTTCTTCATCTACATCGTTACTCACAGGTGCGGGTAATACCGATGCATTCAATACAGGATAAACAGGTATCGGTGCTGGTATCACTGTGGGTAAAACTTTTGGTATCGGGGTTGGTAAAGCACTTGGTATAACTGCCGGTAACGCGCTAATAACAGATTGTGATGGCTGGTGGTTCTGCACATTCACAGGCCTGATCACAACGATTGTCGGTGTTTCAGCTGTATGCTGACGAGAAGATGCCGACACTTCTGCGATTGTTTCCTGGCTTTTGTAAACCACATTAGAAATAGACTCCGTCACTTGGTAAGGTGAGTCTTGGCCTGTAGTCGTTACTTCGGCTTGCAGACCAAAACAGGTCAATAGCAGCGAAGAAGACAGTAAGGTTAATTGTGCATAAGGTTTCATTGACCTAGCCCCATATCTTTCAAGTCACTCATAATGACATCTCCAATATGATTAATCGCACCATAACGCACATTTAACACCTGGCCTTGGTAAATGTAATACAGCGCCGGCATACCAATCGGTTGAAAATCATCAACCAGCGTTTGATCGGCATCGTTAACAACGCGGAATTTGATTCCCAACGATTTCTGAAATGCAATACCAGCAGCCACATCCTCATCGACATCGACACCAACAACATCAACCCCTAATGCATACAATGAAGGCACTAACTGGTTTACTTCTGGCAGTTCAGCACGACAAGACACGCACCACTCAGCAAAGAAATCAATTAACGACACTCGATTGGGGTTTAACCCAAGTTGTTCCTGAGCGGCTGCAGAAAGCATTTCGCCTCGTTGATAAGCGTGCGCTTGGCTAGACAACAATAATGTGAACACCACAAGCCATTTTTTAAACATAAGTACCTCTAATACAATTAATTTAACTAATTCTGAATTATTACTCTTAAGCCCTAGATAACATCACAACGCTAAACATCTACTCTCCCAGTACAATACGCACTTTGGTTTCAGTATTGACCCTGATTGCATCCTTAAAATAGGCAGCTAACTCCGCAGTATTGTTCGCATCAAACACGGTGCCATTACTACCCGCACATTGCCGGAATTGCTTAATCCGTGTTGCCGATACCCCAAAACCGATGAAACTGACTTCAATATTAAGGTTTTGCTGAATCTCATCGCACAAACCAGCACGCATTAAGTCATTGAAATAATCTTGTCGACTATCACTACCATCGGTAAACAAGATCAAGCGCTGAGTCAGCGAGGTTGACTGTACGGGTGTAACATTCCACTCTTTTTGCCACTCCTCAGTCAAGGTGCGAACACCCCAAATAAACCCTTGATAAGAAGCAGTACTCCCACCAGTTGTTTCTAATAATTCAACATAGCGAATGACATTATCAAGATCGTTTGTCAGTGGTAAAATAAATGAGGTTTCGCTACAACGATCTAAAAAACGATCCGGTGTTACTTCATTAAAATCCAATTTTTTAGAAGGATAATTTAACGACTGCACGGTTTTATCTGCATCTAAATTTCCGTTTGTATACACCAGACTATCCACACATTTAGGACTGTCTTCAGAACTAAGTAACCAAGGCGCACCGGTCACACCAACACCCGTTTGAAAAGGCACAATAGAAAATCGAACCTGATTACTATTTGGATCAATATCGTTAATCACATCAGTAATGATTTTTTTTAATTCAGGTAAATCCCGTGACATCGAACCTGATATATCTAGAACGAGGGAGAAATCTACCGGGTCTTGAATCACATTCACATTACGGATCAATTTAGAGCGTGACAGACTGTTTGACTTCATCTCGACACTACCTTTAATATCAACGGGTAGTGATTCCAGCATCGCCGGTTTAAAGCGATATTGCGCCTTAATCTGACAGCCATTCTTGCTATTGAGGCTGACACTTTTATTCAGTACCGGTAGCACGAAATTGGGCCTGTAGTATTCCAAAATATTCTCTGTCACCTCAGTATTGTTACTTTGCTGATAAGCACAGGCAAGCACAGCTGAATCAGTCGCTTGTCCCGCACGAATAACAACTTGACTATACATAGAAAAAAATACAGTCATGGCTAATAAGCTCACTATCGCTGGCAGCATAAAAGCAAAGGTTAACGTGATCGCGCCGCGTTGACTTTGTATAAAACTCATAGTGATCGCCCTATTAATAACGCTGAACTCTGATAATAACGGTCGTTAAAATTGCGAATTAACAAAGGCGTTAAATTGCCTGCAATGCTATTTATGCCTTTAATACAAACAGTGACTTGGAATATTTCGGCATGTTGGCCCGCATTGAAGCCTTGAATCGAGCCAATTGGAGACAAATCCGTTAAGGACAATAACTGCGGCCTCGATAAGCATGCCGCCCCAGCATTAATATCGTGTAACCTTGGTTTCTGTGTTGCTGCATCAAATACCACTTGTTCAACATGGATCCCCAGTTCTGCTGTGGATTTTGAAATCAACGTATTAAAACGACGTTGCGCAACCTGCAGTAAAAACTCAGTTAAGGCGGTTGAAATGACTCCGGATGTCGATGATTTAGAGGCCGAAATCAGCATGGCATTGTCACACTGCTCACACGCCACGATAGACGTGAGTGAATATGCCAAATTATCAAGTTTATTTTTTTGGCTAATAGCTTGATTTATATTCACTATAAACAAGACCAAAACCACCATAACAAATGTGATAACGGGTAATTCGATCACACTACTGCCACGCTGTCCCGTACGCATACCCCATTTAATTCCCATGGCTGGCCCCCCGCTCTAACGTCACTAAAATCGTACGATTAAAACTCGTTAAACGCTTAAAGCTATCAATCTGACTAGGCATAAATAAAGCTTGGTAAGGATAAACCAGCGTGAACTCAGCAAAATCCTGATTCTGAAAATCGTCTAACCCCGAGCCATTAGCAAGCGCCGTCAAAGAATCGAAGTAACGCGCTTTAACAGTCATCTTACTGCTATTCAATAAAGGTAAATGCTGTTCAGACAAGGTCCGCTTCAATTCCCCCGTCAGATCTTGACCTGCCTTCGTCACGACTAATTGTCGAGTCGCAGAAACCAACGCGACATCGATAACACTCCCCACCATCATAAAACGGCTAATTTCGATAAGCGCTAACAACAATACAAAAAAGGGTAAAATACTTACCGCGAATTCAATGCTGACACTGCCTTTCTGACGGTGTTTTGTTTGACTAGACTTCATTGTCTTACCAAAGTTAATCGCGTTACTAACACTCATGGCTTAACCAGCTGTAACTCTTGTTGCTGCTGTAATTGTTGGTAATAAGCGGTGTTACTTTCCAGTTCAGCTTTAGTCAGATCTTGTTTTGCAATGGTTTTAGCTGCTTCAACATCCCCTTTCATGGCAAATGCGAGTGCTAAATTCTGACGACTCTTTGATGTTGAACTGCCGCGTAAATAATGCGAATAAAGTACATTAATACCTTGCTCTGGTTGACCGTCTAAAATCCAAGCTAAGGCTAAGTTATTACGATATTCTAGATTTTCAGGCTCGTTGGCTAACGCGCGAATAAAGGCAGTTCTTGCTGGGCTATAATCTTTAAATAATGCGTAATTAATACCGAGGCTGTTTAATGTTTTCGCATCATTAGGTAATAACTCTACTGCTTGTTTTAAATCCACTAATGAGAGTTTAACTTGCCCTAACCCTTGTTTTGCATTGCCCTTTTCACGTAATATTTGGCCACGAGTTTCATCCGATTTAGGCGATTCATTCGATTCAGACCTTTCACTGGATAACAGAGACTGCGCTTTATTAAGGTAATGCAAGGCTAAATCAAACTCAGACATTTGGTTGTAAGCAGTTCCTAAAGCCAATAACAACGAAATATCCGTTGGCTGTAGTTTAAGTTGCTCGCGATAGATAGTAATCGCGCTTTCTGGTCGGCCACTTTCAAGCGCAAGTTGCGCGAGTCCACGGTCGTTTTTCATCTCTTCAGTGACATTAGCTTGGTGAGAGCTACACCCGGCCAACGTCAGGACGCAGCAGGCTAACAGCCATTTTAGTAAAAAAGACGTCATCATAATCCTCCTATGCTGTCTAATAAAACGAGAATCGTTGGCGCAACGATCAGTACGACCACAGGTAACATAATTAAAAGCACCACAGGTAATGACATTTTCGCTGGAATTTTTCCGACTCTCTCCTCTAAACGAAGGTACTGATATTGACGGCTATCACTGGCTATCAAACGCATCGTTGGGGCAATCTTACTGCCGTATTTTTCAGCCTGAGACAATGCAATGACCATATTTTCAACTTCAACTAAGTCAGTCCGTTTGGCTAAGTTATCCAGTGCGGTTAAACGAGAGTCTAATAATCTTAATTCCGCTTCGGTAATTAGCCATTCACGAGATAACTCAGGTGCAACAGCCGCCATTTCATGACCAACGCGTTGAAATACAGCTTCTAACGTTAAACCCGATTCAACACAAATCACCATCAAATCTAATGCATCAGGTAACGCCAGAGCAACACGATAATTGACTGTACGTGCCCGCCACTTCAACCAATGTTCGGCAAGTAAACCGCCTGAAATAGCGAAGACTAACGTTTTGGCTAACACAAATTTATCCAAGTCAAAATCGACATACCATTGCCAAGCCAATCCACTGATTACCATCAAGCTTAATTTACTCACCAAAAAATACGCACCCGCTCGAGAATCATGAAAGCCTGCTTTAACCAATAATATCGCGATATCTGGCGCGACGGTTAAACGCTGCCATAAGCTTGATGTTGACTCCGTGTTAAGTGAACGAGACAGGTCACTATTTTGTTTAATCGATACCAATGCAAGACGCTGCAACAGCAACTCTCGGCGTTGAGCTTGACCATTAAATATCAACGCCATCACCGCGCCACTGATGAGCAACACGACTGCGATCCATAAAGATAAAGTCATTAAGCGCGCACCTTAGTTAACAAATGAATGACAGCTAAACCAAGCGCCATACTGGTCACTACATACCCCAACACTAAATGACCACTGGCACTTTGGGTTAAGGTAATAAAAGCACTTGGATTTTTGAAAAACATAACAGCAATCAGTATTACCGGTAAGCTTGCTAAAATTGCCGCCGTCATGCGAGGCTCAGCCGTTAAACTTTTGATCTTCATTTTAATCGCGGCATTGTCATGCACAGTACGACTCAAACTATGTAATACTTCACGAAGCTGACCACCGTTCTCTTCATTTAAGATCAGCGCGACACGAAAGAAGTGAAAGCTAACATAAGGTAAACGGATACTGGCTTGATCCAGCGCTTGCTTTAAACCAATACCAATTTCTAACCTATCGCGGATCAAACTAAACTCTCGGCCTAACATCCCCTGCTGATAATCAGCAATTTGCGCAATGGCTTGTGGTACAGAAATACCCGCCGATACAGCACGGGACATCTGCCCTAATACTTGGGTAAAGGCGGCTTCAAATTCACGATGTTGACGCACTCGCATCAGCCAATAACTCGCCCCAGCAATGCCAATAACAGAAATCACAACAATCATCATTCTCATCAAGGGTGAGAAAAATGGCATGAAAAACCAAGTTACCAGGGCCGCAGAAACTAAGGTTATCAATAACCAACGTTTAGACTGACGATCAAACAGCGAATCAATGCGCGACTGTATCTGCGACCAGTATTGCAGCAAAAAACCTGTTTTCTGCTGCCAAATAAACAAGGCTGAAGTTGTTGTATTCACGGTTGAATCAACTACGGAGACTAAATTTAGTCGACGCTTTAATATCATTCGTTGTCGCTGGTATTGCAGTACTTTATAACTGCTTAATAGGAACACTAAAAATAATAACGAACCAATAATGACCTGCATTATCGCACCCCTAGCGCTTGCTTTAACTGCGATTCAAGTTGGTAATAACGCGCTTTTTCACTAAATCTCGGTAATATTTTTGCCGATAAAAATTGCCCAACAATATCACCATGAGCATCCGTGTGTTGATAATCAAAATGAAATAAATCATGGGTAAGATATTGATCACCTTCAAGACCAACAATTTCGGTAATATTAACAATGCGGCGTTTACCATCTCTCATACGCTCCACTTGCACAATGACATCTAAGGTACTGGCAATTTGACGACGTAAAGCCGATACAGGTAAATTAACTTCTGCCATCAATAACATATTTTCTAACCGAATTAAGGCATCATGTGGGGAGTTCGCGTGAAGCGTTGACATCGAACCATCATGACCCGTGTTCATCGCTTGCATCATATCAAACGCTTCAGCACCACGAACCTCACCTAAAATAATACGATCAGGACGCATTCGTAGCGCATTACGTAACAGCTCACGTTGACCAATTGCAGGCGCACCTTCGACACTCGAAGGGCGCGTTTCGATACTCACAACATGGGGTTGTTGCAGCTTTAATTCTGCCGCATCTTCAATCGTAATAATGCGTTCGTCTGGTGATATGCCAAATGACAGCGCATTCAACAACGTCGTTTTACCTGCGCCAGTACCACCAGAAATCAATACATTAATGCGTGAACGGGCAATAATATTAAGTACACTCGCCATTTCTGTCGACATCGCACCCAACGCCGAAAGTTGCTCTAAGCTGTGCTTTTTTTCATTAAATTTACGAATCGAAATACACGTACCATTTAATGCCAACGGTGGAATAAGTACATTCACACGGCTACCATTTGGCAAACGAGCATCGACCATCGGCGTTGTTTCATCGACACGACGACCAATTCGGCTCACTATCCGTCTCGCCAAGTTCAATACATGCTCTTCATCGCGAAAACTGACATCAGCTCGCTTCACTTTACCCCGCAGCTCAATGAAGACTTCTTTATGCCCATTGACCATGATATCGGTGATTTCAGGATCATCCATCAGCACCTGCAAAGGACCAAGACCAAGCATTTCATCGACAAGGCGCTGACTAATATTGCGTTGTTCGATACCGCCAATTGGAAATTGCTGACGTGCTGCAATGCTTCCAACCGCTTCAAATGTGCGTTCCTCAAGCTCTTCCGGACTTAAGGTGACAACGACAGATGGCGCAATAATCGCCATAATCTCTTGCTGAATAGTGCGAAAACGCTGTTCTTCAATATTGCTTGTCGAAGACACATCCGCAATCGGCACTGATAATGATTGTGTCGTAGATGATGTTTCAGATTGCGTAGCTGTCGTTACATTAACTCCAAACATTACGCCCCCTTAAGCCAGCTAAACAAGCGTGATTTAGACACTTCAGGCTCGCCACTGACTAGACTTACTAATTTTTTCAGTGCTTTAGCATTTCGGCCTTTTTGATTAATCGCCAACACACCCAATGCGTTACCTCCTCGCATGTCTGCTGGCGAATAAGGAATTTCCACATCGAACTTTCGACTTAGCGTCGATGCAACATCATTCGCTGTAATCAGAGACAGAGCCTCAGGTTTAGTATGATTAAGCACCACTAACGTCCGTGTTGACGATGATTGCTCTAATTTAGCCAACAACTGGTTAGTACTACGAATAGACGCCAATGTTGGCTCAACGATAACCACACGAATATCACTGCTGTTTAGCGTGTCAAAACCGACTTTATCGCGTAGACAAAACGCGGGGACATCCCACAACAAATGTGTAGCTTGCTGCAGACAGAAGCGAGACACTTTTTGCATACTGAGCACATCTGGCCAAAAGTGTTGTTCAAAACCAGATTGATAGCCAGTAAACACATATAAATCATCATTTACCTTAAGACCGCTGCGCTGATAGATAACGGGTTCTAGGCAGTCAGGAAATTGCAGCATTTCTACTAATGCATTGTTTGCCTGCACACTAAATTGCAGATCCAAATCGCCAGTTATAAAGTCCAGATCCGTACAAGCAACATTCATCCCTTGCTGCTGTGATAAACCCCAAGCAATATTCGCTAATAAAGACGTTGTTCCAGCGCCACCTTTGGCACTAACTACCGTAATTTGACTACCACGAGGTTTACTATCTAGGGTATGCTCATTCGCCATTTGATTAGACATATTCACAATTATTGACCTCCTAAACTAGCAGCGACGCTACTCTTTTTATCTTTCTCTTGGTTATTACTCGCAACAGGCTGATAATAAGCTTCAACAGTGGCAACCGCTTTGCGTCCATCCGTCGCGTCGAGAGTACGTCCCACAATTAAATCACGTGGTGTTGCGACCATTTGCGCCAACGCACTGGTGTTAGCACAACCAAAGTTATCGCTGCTTCTAAATGCATTTAGCACTATATGTTTAGCTTTACCCGCCTGGCAACTTGGAACAATACTGCGGTAAGATTCAACAACTATCGCAACATCCGCGATTGAAGACGACTCGCTAAATTGACTCGAAACCTGAGATGGATAAATACCAGTCTGTTTCAAAATTGCGATTAACTCGGGTACTGCTTTATTACCTTTATCGCTATAACTATCAATTCTGACCCGCAGTGCCGAAAGTTCGCCTCGTTGATAAATAAACTCAATAAGCGCCGCTTTATCACTTTCATTCAGCTTTTCAGAATCTAGCTGTATCGCTATTTTATGCGTTACAGCTTCTACTTTTACGTGTGGTTGTCGTTGCACAGAGTTACTCGAACAAGCACTCAACAAACCACAAACGATTAATATCAAAAATATCCGCATAACTACCTCAGTAATAAAATCCATTATCGCCAAGCAGTCGCGGCTGGCGATTGTTAGTGCGACTTTCATTGTCTGTTGAATTTGTGACATCCCTTGATACTGGCCACGCTAATAAACGCTCAACATCACTCATCGGGATCAAGCCATCTGTTGGTAAGGGTAACGAGTCTGCACGGGTTGGTTGCACAAGATACGCCGTGGCAATAATAATTAACTCCGTCTCTTCGCGCTGAAAACTCGTTGAACGGAACAGTGCTCCTAACACGGGAATATCACCCAGTAATGGCATCTTTTGTAACTGTTCAATATCTTTTGATTGCAACAATCCACCCAAAGCAAAACTTTGACCACTTGCCAGCTCGACGGTGGTAGACGCTTGACGACTGACAAAAGTAGGCAGTGATGATCCTCCAATTTGGATACTGGTTTCTGAAGACACAGAACTCACCTCAGAGAACACTTGCAGACTGATTTGATTAGCACTTAATACTATTGGTTTAAAATCTAGTTTCACACCAAACTTTTTATATTCAATTGATGCGGTATCACCGTAAACCAAAGGTATTGGGATCTCGCCACCGACTAAGAACGAAGCTTCTTCGCCACTCATTGCCGTTAAGTTTGGTTCTGCTAATACCGACATCATACCGTTCGTTGCTAATGCATCGACAATCACAGAAAGATCTGCCCAACCCGCTGGATTTAGCCCACCGATATTACCGCCAGAGCTATCTAGAAAAGAAAACGTGCCGGTACCAAAACCTTGCGAACCCCACTTAATACCCAACTTATTGGATACTTTACGTGACACTTCCGCTATCCTGATTCGTAAATTTACTTGGTTAGGCATGGTGACCTGCAGCTGATTAATTAACTCATCCTTATCAATCTTGTTCTCTGCCGATTTATCTTTATTATCTGAACCTGTTGAATTCTGCGTGTTACTGCCTTCCTTATTATCACTGGACTCTGTGTTAGCTAGTGCTGACACATACCCTTCGGATAAACGCACTATCTTTTCCGCCATGCTCGGTGTTGGAACTTGTCCTTTCAAGAACAACTTACCAGCAGTCGATTCTGCGTTAAATATCGCATCAGGAAACTCGTTATGAATCAGCGCATTAAGCTCTATTACATTGTGGTTAACCTTAACGGTTGCAGAATAAATAACGTTTTCTTTCGCATCAAGGACATACAAAGACGTGCTACCGGTCTTTTTACCAAACACCATAATTTTGGTATTCGTTAACGTTTGGTAATCCGCAATGCCATTGCTGGCAATAAAGATAGATTTCGCTGTTTTCGGTAATACCACCAAGCGGGCTTTATTCAATACCACATCTAACGTTTGTGCTTGCAACAGAGTACTAAGCAGTAATAACGACAATGCACTCACTAGTTGTTTAATCATTTTCGTTTCCTGCATTGCTCATCACTCGTTTATCTTTAGCACGAAATTCAATTAAGCCGATATCCGGTTGTACTTGCTTAATTGCAGGCAAAATATCATCGACATGAATTGCTGGAATCACAGCGATATCAGTTTTGTTACTGTTTTTACTGCGTAAGACCATCGACAACGTGCCAAGTTGATTAGCTAAGGTGATTTGATTGGCTTGTACGGGTGACACTTCTAACGTCACCGTACTGTTATCAGGAATCACACCTTTGCTATTCTTTTGTTTTTCTATATAACGCGAGATCTGTACCGCGTCATTAAATGCCAATACTCGAACATTCTGAGCGATAGTTTTCACATATAAACTTTGAGTTTCATTACCACGAGAGCGTAACTCTTGCGCTTTTGACGCAAGCAGTAACACATCAACGTGATCACCCGGACCAATTAACCCCGAATTCGCAGTTACTTCATCAACAGGGATTGATACCGCGCGATAATTTGGACGTAACATCAGGGATAAAAAACCACCTTGCTCTGGTTTTAAGAAATCCGACGGACTGAGTATTTTCCCCGTAATAAAATCACCCGCGGCGACCGTGTTCTCTAAACGATCCATAGAAAAATTGGCTTTATCAATAAAATCGATACGATCACGTACACTCGCTTCCTCTACTGTTTTCCAAGCAAATAACGAAGCACGATAAGGACTACCGATAGCTACTTTTTGTGCCGCTACCAAGACTTCATAAGTTTTTACCATGTTCTGTCTCGTGGTGCTTTTTACTGGTGCAGCCAAACTGAAGAACAGCCAAATTAACCCCAATAACGACAGACAAACAGAAAAGTAAACTAAACGTTTTGCATTCATAATTATTACTTCTATCTAATACGGTAAAACGTAATCACGCTAAATTAACGTGTATCATTCGCCGCCATTCACAGTTTCAAGTTTGCTAATCACAGACTCATAAGTAGTATTTATTGCGTTAGTCAGGTCGCCATCGGTACCTAAAAATTGCAACATAATTAATGACATTGCAGCCGCTAAAATTGCATATTCAATTGCCGCTGCACCGCGTTGTTTTTGTTTATTGTTTTTCATTTTTTATCTCTATTATTTTTATGGTGACGTTAACAAATAGGCTATTAGCTGCAACCAACAGCCTATTTATAAACAATTAATGAATTGATTAATCGACAGACATCAAACGATATACATATTGGCCTGAATAAGAATTGGATTTATTTACATCCGAGGTTGATTCGGTGACCATATTGAGACATTTTTGACGTTCATATTGCGCAGAATCTGCTGTTACATAGCAAAGTTGTGAATCGTACTTTTCGACAGTATTTTGACGAAATACGCTATCATTCATAGGCAAGAGCATTTCTAATTGAGCTAAGCTTGGTACTTGCCAGTTACTCTTATTACATAACTTTTCAGTATTACGCTGCGCGACCTCAGCTAATACAGTGCCAGCATCCAAGTTAGACTGACCATAATATTTAGCTCTTGTTGCAAGATCAGCATTATCAAACAGCTGCCAAGTTTTCTTTGTTTCCGGCTGATATGCACATACAGCGGCATCAACATCAGTAGTCACAGAGCCAGCACTATCAAGTAGTTGATATGACAGTGTAATTTCACTGACTACACGCCCCTGTACGACTTTATCTTCATTACCTTGTTTTAAGGCAGAACTAGATGCTGCGGATTTGTGTTGGGTTTCATAGCGATAAATTTTTTGTTCGTCACTGTTTCTTTCTTCTTTAGTCCAATACCAAAATAGAGTTGGGTCCGGGGCACCAGATAACCAATCATTAATGTCATATTCCGGTTTTAACGCAAAGTGATGCGGGAATACGTCAACATCAATTGTTGCTTTGTTATTAACCGTTCCAGTCTCGAGTGAAGTCAACTGCCCCTTAGTTGGCAATGACCAATCATTACGTCCACATAACTGGGCAGTATTCGTTGACTCAACTAAACCACCAGCCCCCATTACACTCGCAATACCAGCTCCAGACGCATCAAATGCTAAATCATCTGCGCCATTTGGTAGCCCGTCTTTAAGCAATGTCCAAATTCGTTTACGCACAAGATCTCGGTTATCCATCACACAACGCCAGCCTTGTGCATAGGTTGTCGCGCTTGGAAGGTAGTCACCATTCATATCAAGTTTATAAAAGTGTGTTCCAACCACGGCATCTGCGGCAGCAACTTCATAACCGGCATCTGACGCACGCTTTAAGCCCGCTTCTGCGACTGTATTTAGTGCATCAACATCTGCTGAAGTTGGTAAATCATTAAACATCACCCACAGCTTATTTAATGCTGAAAACAAGGCTGTATTATCCTCTTTCGACAATTCATCTGTTGCGGCTTTAAGATCCGCAGTAATTTTAATGTTAGCTTTAATAAAATCACTAATGGTCGAGGCCGCGGCAAATAAATCTAAACTCTTAGCGTGAATAATTGCACCATCACCCGCAGCGATTAATTCATCTCGGGTGGTGTTAGCTGCAATATTTTGATCCGTTAATTGAATCAAAGCTGTTAACGCAGAGCTTACTTTCAAACCGGTGAAAAATGAGGTATGTAACGCCGTAAACTTAATGAACTCTGCATTAGCTAATGCAGTATTCTCTTTAATTTTCACTTTAATACTGTTATCAACACTTGTATCATTTTCAAGCATCGTCGAATAAAGCGCTAACAAACCAAGTCTTTCTTTATAGTTAGCTAGCTCCAATTCTAATGCATCAAATGTCGTTTTAGTCTTGGTTTCTAACGCTTGTACATCGGATAATAGTGGAGACAAAGGATTGTCAGAGAGAGCATCAACATCATTGATAACAGTAATAATGTCAGTTGAAGTCGTTTTCCATTTTCCGTCATGTAACAAGACTGAAGCTTGAATATCAGTATTTACCGTCTTGCTTTCAGCAACGATGTCTGCAATTTCGGGTAGAGTCCAGCTTTGAATCGCTTTTGCACTCTTGTAGGAGGTTGTAATCTCTTTACCTGCACTGATTTTTTTCAACGTCGCAACGTCATTTTTAGTTTCTGAAGCCCAATGCGCATCATATTGTGAATCGCTAATTAAATAGCCACTAAATGTGCTGGCTACAAAGCTAGAATCGACCAACGTTTTAGCTGTCATTTGAGTTATATCGACTAAACTCCAGTTTGGCATATTACAAAATTCAGTCTTCAATAATTTGGCTACATTACTCGCTGTCGACGTCCCGCCAGCATAAGCCCAGAATTGTGGGTTTTCACCATTTACATCGTATTCAATATAACAACCATCATCGTCAGCCTTAGACCAATTACCCGTTGATGTTAAGTCTTGCGCTTGGTTCCAAGCTTTCATTGATACAACGCGAGTCACGTAAAAATTTTCACTCGCCGCCGCGGCAAACAATACTTGACCAGCAGGATTGACTTGATTCGAGATCGCATTTCTCTTAACACGAACGCCGACTTTGGTTTTATCATAAGCTTTTGGACCAACATGCTGGGGTTTACTCGTCACAGCCTGCCAGGTAACACCACCGTCATTAGTAAATTCGTAATACTCCGGTTTATCGTAACCAGCTACCCATTCCCAGCTAAAACCATTGGTTTTAATTTCATATGGATAACCTGTGTTACCAATATTGACATTGACGATATTAGGCAGAGTTGGCGCATCTATAACGATTGGTACACCCGCAGTAAATGCTTGTGTACTGATCAAAGCTGCACCAGCGGCAGTGCCAGTTGCAACATTTTCTTTAACGCGTACTTGCACTTGCCCTGCATCAATATCAACATCGCCTACCATTAGCGGCTTATCCACAACGGTTAACCAATCTCGTCCGCCTGTGAGCGAATATTCATAATAGCTCACACTATTAAAGCCACTAACAAACGTCCAATCGAACGTATTTAAAGCGTCATTTTGTAAAGGGTTGGTTGGTGCAGCAGGTCGTAACGGACCTGTATGTCCAGTATAAGGAGACGTATTAACAAGCGCGTCACTCACACTTCTGTTTGTCGCAGAGTCAGCTTTAACACGTACCTGAATCTCCCCAATAGCGTAAACAGCATCAATGGCTAACTGATGAGGATTCCCATTAACCGCTGTCCATTCTTGGTCTTGTACTTTAATTTCATAAAACTGTTTGCCATTGAAATTATTACTCCAGGTCCAACCAAACTGATCTAAATCATCATTAGTAATTGGGGTTGTAGGTGCATCAGGTTTAACAATCGGCTTCGTCGGATCTGTTGGCTTCGTAGGATCCGTTGGCTTAGTAGGATTCGTTTGATCCGTTGATTTTGGATCCGGACTGCTATCGTTACACCCCGTCAATAATGTGCCTGCAACCACTGTCAATGCGAGCAGTGATTTGTTAACCCTTAACAACATATAACCTGTCCCTTTTTAATGTAGATTTAAATAACCTGATGAAAACTATAGTCAAACATAAAATTTCGCATATAATAACGATAATGATAGTGATTATCAATTGTATTCGATCGGTATACTCCGATAATATTCTTTAGTGAACTAAAAGTGACCATAATACGAACAATGGTTAGTATGAAATTTCAACAAGCGAAGTATTATTTTTATGCATGGAAAGTACAAACTGTCGAAAATAGCGACTATTTTAGCAAGCTGCAGCCTTGTTATTAGCTGTGGTGGTGAACAAACAAGTAAGACAACATCTGATATTTACGACTACAGTAAATTACCAATTTGCTTGGATGCAGATCGTAATAATGCGTGCGGTCAACAAGAGGAGCAAGTACCGAGCTTAAAGAGTGTTTCCAGTGCTAATACGGCACCTTACTTAATTGATAATTCGGGGTATTTTTTCACCGCGACAGCGAATGCAGCAGTAATCAGCCCATTCACAACCTTAATCCAAAATGAAGTACTGTTTAACCCGCAAGTTGCGGGTAGTGAAGAACAAGCTAAAGCACTTTTAAAGGAGATTTTTGGAACAAAATATAACATTGATTTTTATAAACTAAATGATATGCACGGTCCAAAAGAGCCCACTAAATTATTACTTGCTTCATTCAAACATGCACTGTCCTTGCAAGGTGATTCAAAAGCGTTAAAAATCTCGGCTGCTGTCGATAAAATGGTGAGCAGTCGTAATTTTGATATTACCGAAAGCTTGTCACAAGCAGATCTAGACAATAGCTATGTTAACTTGAGTAACCGCTACCTAATCCCAGGTTCTTATCCTGTAAATACTCTCTTTTCGTCCTCTCCAATTACCATGAATGAAAATACAGGTATGTTACTTGCCCTCGCCCACGGTGATAAATTATTACAAGTAGATACCACGACTGGCTCGAGTCAATTATTTACACCTACAAGTACAACACCATCACTACCGAGTATGTCGACATTTGATGATCATGATGACGACGACGATGACGATGATGATGATGATGACTGTGATGATGACGATTACGGTTATAAGGATCACTGTGATGGACAAACACAACTTACATCCACAATGACATTTGCAGCACAAGGCAAACATGATAAGAACGCTTATTTAATTTATCAACCGACTATTTATGGTGACAGGACTGTCAGTAAGACATGTAATAGCACGGGTAATAATGGCATTTATCTAACCGAATTAGGTAAAAATAGCAAAGCATCACCTTTATCTTCCGCACTAAGTATAGATACGTTCAGCAAAGCGTCAGGTGGAGGTGAAGTAACCCCCGTAGAACCCTCACTGCCAGATTCATCGGCCGACTGTAAAAACAACAATATCAGCAACTTAGCAGTTTCTTACAATCAAGATTGGGTCACGGCCGTATTTACAAATGGTTATGGGGGAAATGCTGAATTACAACAATTATCAAGCTCCACATTAAAGCAAACAGGTAAGCGTTATACATTATCTTCAAGTCAAGCAGACCTCATATTGAGCAAGGAGCAAAAATTATTACTGGTGTTACAAACTTCAGGAACCGCCGCAGCAGTTGTCGATGCCGAAACCTTGGGTCTGCGTGGCGAAATCATGAAGGACAACATTGATTTTGCCGCCTTCGTCAATGACGATAAATCTTTGATTGTCAGTGATAAAACTAATACCTTAAGTTGGTTTAATATCGCTCAGCCAACATCACCGAATGCGACCTTAGTATTGTCCGAAAACGTAACTAAATTAGCTTCAGATCCGACAGGTAAGTTTAGTGCCGCACTCACCAGTAAAAAAATATATCTCATTGATAATAAATCACAAACCGTTATTTATTCACAGGATTATTCGCAACGATATGTCTACGGTATGAGCATGTTAAGTAACCGTATCATTATTAGTCGTTCAGGGGCTATTGATTACATCCAATTTGATAATTTGACTGGTTCACCGATTAAAGTGGCAGAGCAGATGTTATCAAAAGACTTGCTAACTCGCTGGTCTGCCATCTCTGGCCGTTCATTAGTCGCAATGACATTAGCTGAATTATTACAAGATAGTGGTGAAGAGGATGCCATAAGTCAGCCATTTAGTGGCATTGATTTGCAATGGCTACCAACAAGCGCAACAACAATTGAAGAGGTAAAAGAAGTCGTGATCAGCGGCGTTTATCGCGATGAGCGTATTAGCTTATCTAAGGTGATATAAGTTCTGAATAAACCTATCGAACCGCCTTGCACCTTGATAGGTTTATTCAACATTGTAGCTGTATTAGTACTTTGTTTTCATGTTATTCACTAACTGACTTAACATCGCTGATAAACGTTCAATTTTGATATTGGATAATTGTCGGTAATCAAAATAAGGGCAAACAATTAAACGCTTTGCAGTATCAATAGCAAACTCTTCATCTAACCAAATTAAGTTAGCCTCTAATTCACCGGATGCTAATAGTTGCTTGGCATAAGTACGTCCACATATAATGTGAATTATCTGTTCATTAGCATCAAACAAAGGTGGGCTGAATAGCAATGCTGTTTTACTACCTGCTTGTAACAAATGTTCGTCTCGATACATTTGCCAAGTAGGCGCCCGCTGCGCAAACGAAAAATGATCCGGATTTAATGCATACAACAATTTGGCATACACGTTAAAGACTTTACGCCAGCCATTACCACATGCTTGACCTATGGCATTAACTTCTCCAGTCACCAGTGAACTAACGCTATTTATACCTTGGTACTCCAACATATTGGGAGTATTTGCTAGGTACACAGCAAAAGTAAATTTAGAACAACCAAGACCTTTGTTTGTCATCACGCACTACGCCTATATTTCTATTATTAAACAGCGCATATTATACATAGCTATAAGCAACTTAAAACACGCTTCAGCTTAACCAAGTACAGAAACACCCGAAGCTTTTATTATTGATAAAACTAAACCAACAGAGAATACCGTATTTACAACCAGAAAAATTAAAGATATCGATATCGCTAATCCATTATCACGATACTTACCGACCAAGTAATTAAACACTTTCCGAATCATTGCCAGAGCAATAAAACATAAGCTCACACCAGACACAATACCGATTACTAATGGTACAACATCACTGGTTTTATCATATATGACAAATAATAGACCCGTTACGCCTAGCCAGCCTAGCCATGAAAACCACAAGTTAGCATACTTTTTGTCGAGCGCTAATTCGCCCAAATCAATCAGTATTTGAAAGAAAATAACGGCGATACTTTTATTTCCCGAATTACTTCCAGTTCTATTTCCAGACCTACCCATAGCGACTCCATCCCAAATTATAAGTGGTTGTTTATAATAACTTCCTTGTGTCTAATCACAGTTGATACAACACAATTATCATCATTACATTACTTACTCATAAGCATCAAACTAAAATCTAAATGAAACAAAAATTTAATAAACTACACATCATGAATCGCTTTATATCCTTAGTAGACAACTTATTTTTATAAATTAGACACTAAAAATCAGATTTTTTTAAAGACAAATTGATTACGATATACATAACCACTGCGTTGAAGATAAATGAAGAAAGGCTTTCCCCTAACGATGGTGGTATAAATTCATCAAACAAAGCAGCTAAAATATAAAGAGT
>Ga0209291_1000523_pt1 | contig 36331 bp, 37 predicted proteins | sample GOMGulsemesocosm_FD_184633 | JGI IMG/M metagenome (GOLD analysis project Ga0209291, IMG submission 184633) | Methane-oxidizing microbial communities from mesocosms in the Gulf of Mexico - GOM9B Gulf of Mexico (SPAdes) (version 2) | ecosystem: Environmental > Aquatic > Marine > Cold seeps...
CAATTTGTAAAAACTGTATCTAGCTAAACGCTTCTATCCCTCCTATTTTGATTTTTGTTTATTACATTTATAAAGTTATATATTAGTGTCATATTTTACAACTAAACAAACATACGAGCTAAACGTTGATAAAAATGATAAAAAAAAACAATTATTTTAATATTGAAAGAAAAAAATAATATTAAAGTAAACTTTCATTAACAACAAAAAAATTGCAAGTATCCCCCACTACTATTCAAAGTATAGGGGATATTTACTTGTGGTTTTCTACCAAAAGTCCGGTCAGTCGCCTACGTCGGACAACACTTTATATAACATTAGCAAACATAAAAAAAAAATATTTTGGGAGGAGGAGGAAGTATTCAAGAATGCATCTAACGACTTCTATTAAAGGAGAACACAATAACATTACCCTTGAGCTACAATCTGATAACATTAATTTGAATGTAAGCACCACTATTCCTTTAGGTTTAGTATTGAATGAGATTATTACTAATGCACTTAAATAAGGAATAATAATCCAGGAACACTGTCGGTTAGTCTGAAAAAAATTACCCTTTAAAAATTGCGGATAACGGAATTGGAATTTCAGAAAATAATAAATTAAAATCAAAAAAGTCATTCGGACTAAAACTTATCAGCCGTTTGAGTACTCAATTAGGCGGTGAAATTGAAAGAGATCTTTCTAAAAAAGGCCTCCATTATACCTTAAATTTTATGGAAATAACTAATATACACTGTAAACCAGTGGATGGCCTATACTGAAATAAAAATATAAAAGTTTTAGTAAGAGCAAAATAGGTATTACATGATTTTTGTATCACCTTAAAAGAACGTCTATTATTTATATGTCCGTCGAATCTTAAAAGCAACAAGTTATAAATAATTAAAACACTTATTGCTTTATACCAATGCAATAAGTAATTACTACTCTATTAATACATAGTGTTTGGCAACAAGTTACGAGTAAAACGTATATTTACTCTTAAAGAAACCCCACAACACCTAATCACATACAAATTATATAATTCGTAACACCCATACCATACAAATGAACAATGTACCTGAAAAGAGTAATAGCGTATATATAGCAACAAGTATAGACGGTTATATTTCCGATAATAATGGTGGAATAGACTGGTTGGATACAATTCAAATACCTGACCATATTAACATGGGGTATAACACATTTATGTCAGAAATAGATGCGCTTGTAATGGGGCGAATAACATTCGAAACCGTTTGCGGCTTTAACCTAGATTGACCTTACCAAAAACCTGTTTTTGTTTTAAGCAATACATTAACAGTAGTACCTAAAAAATATAAGGAAAAGGTTCAAGTTATTAAAGGACCTTTAGCGAAGGTTTTGGAACAAATCCATCAAAAAGGTTTTCATCGGCTTTATATTGATGGAGGAGCTACAGTTCAAAGCTTTTTAAAAGAAGATCTTATTGATCGTATGATCATAACTAAAATACCAATTTTACTAGGCGGTGGTTCACCTTTGTTTACTGACTTATCAAAACCTTTGACGTTTAACCACTTGAAAACGGAAGTATTTCTGAATCAGATTGTTCAGAGCCACTATGAGCGGAAATAATAAATAAACACTATTAAGAAAAAAAAACTACCTCTGTTTAATATTTAAGAAGACTCCCTGGAAAATTAAATGCCCAGATTCCTATTTTACTTCATTATTAAATAGATCTTTAAAAACTAAAGGACTAACTCAATTAGCTGATAAAACAGTTTTTGAACCATTGATTACTGGCAAAATGAATAACTCAAAATATCTTATAAACCCAAAATTTTATTTGGGAAATGAAAATAAAATTGAACCCATTAACGCTATAATTGAATTTCATAAAGACTTAATAGATGCGCTTACATTAAAATATTATAGCTCATCAAAATATTACTAATACTGGTTTTACTATTTAATCCAAAAGCTTGTGTATATTTACATAATTAATTTTTTGATTTCTAAAAATTACTTCAAGTGACTAAAATTACAACCTACATCCTCTTAATCACTGCAAGCTTATGCTTTTCTCAAGAAATTGCAATTTTGAAATACAATGGCGGAGGTGATTGGTACGCAAACCCTACTGCCCTACCTAATCTTATTACATTTTGCAATAGTAATATCAATACAACTATTAACAACAAGCCTAAAACGGTAGAAGTTGGTAGCGTTGCTTTATTTCAATATCCGTTTGTTCATATGACGGGACACGGAAATGTATACTTTTCTAACGAAGAAGCCCAAAAATTAAGAAATTACCTAAATTCAGGTGGTTTTTTACATATCGATGATAATTATGGAATGGACACTTATGTAAGAAAAGAATTACAGAAAGTATTTCCTAATCAAGAATTAATAGAACTGCCTGCCAAACACCCCATTTTTAGTAGTGTATATCGTTTTCCAAAGGGATTGCCTAAAATACATGAACACGATGGTAAACGCCCACAAGCTTTTGGATATTTTCACGATGGACGATTGGTATGCTTATACACAACAGAATCTGATCTAGGTGATGGATGGGAAAACCAAGAAATACATAACGACGCTCCTGAAATTAGATTAAAAGCACTACAAATGGGCGCTAACATTATTAAATATGTTTTTACAAATTAAGAAGTAACGAATCATGACGCAATTTGACAAAGAAAAGCATTGGGAAAATATATACCAAACCAAAGAACTAAACGAAGTTAGTTGGTTTCAACCTACTCCAACAACATCATTACACTTTATAAAAGAATTAAACATTCCTAAAACGGCAAAAATTATTGACATTGGCGGTGGCGATAGCTTTTTAGTAGATCATTTACTTGACATAGGATACACGAATATAACTGTTCTTGATATTTCTAGCTCTGCTTTAAATAGAGCAAAAAAACGTCTTGGAAACCGTTCAAACAATGTAAAATGGATTGTTGCAGACGCAGCCAATTTTAAACCTACAGAAAAATATGATTTTTGGCATGATCGTGCTGCTTTTCATTTTTTAACTGACGATAATGATATACAAAACTATACCAATACTCTAGAACATTGCTTAAATGAAGAGGGTATAGCTTTATTTGGCACATTTTCAGAAGAAGGACCTAAAAAATGTAGCGGAATTGATATTAAACAATATTCCGAAACCAAACTAAGTAATCAGTTTAAAAATAGTTTTCATAAAATTAATTGCATTACAACAAATCATAAGACCCCTTTTAACACGGAATAAAACTTTACTTTTTGCAGTTTTAAAAAAATATAACAGCACAAATGCAACTTACTCACGATACTACCAAATTCCATAAAAAAACATTTCCAATAACTGTTTTATGCGAAAATGTTACAAATGCTCCCAACATAGGTTCTTTATTTAGAATTTGCGATGCCTTTGGTGTTGAGAAACTAGTTTTTAGCGGACAAAAGCTCCCTATTCCATCAAGGAAAATGCAAAAAACATCACGTGCTACAGAAAAGTATGTACCCTATCAAATCATTAATGACATACATCAGTACATTTCAAAAATAAAAGAAACACATCAACTTATTGCTATTGAAATAACTGATAAAAGCACACCAATTCAACACTATCAATTCAATACTGATAAGCCTATAGTCTTAATTATTGGAGATGAGAATTTTGGGGTGTCTGAATCCATTTTGGCACAAGTAAATGAAATTGTTCATATTAACATGTTCGGAGAAAATTCTAGTATGAATGTGGTGCAAGCAACCAATATTGCTATATATGAAATCACAAAACAGTACTCAAAATAGGATTATATTAAAAATTATTTCCAACTGATAATTCAGTAACTAATAAATGTGTATTTTTAAGCCTCATTCAAACTAATCAAAACAACTAAGTACATTGAACGCATCAGAAACAAAAGGTATTAGCAACGGTATATTAAGAGCATTAGCCATTGTAATAGGTATATGCTTGTTACTATTTTTTCTCTACAAAATAAGTGATGTTCTCATTTACATTGCCATTGCTGGGGTTATATCGCTTATCGGAAGGCCAATAGTTCGGTTTTTAAAAAACCGTTTAAAATTCAGGAATACTATTGCTGTAATTGCAACCATGTGCTTATTATTAGGTACATTATTAGGTACAGCTTCAATGTTTATCCCTTTAATAAAAAGTCAAGGAGAAAACTTAGCTTTATTGAATTACAGTGAATTAGAGGGTAATTTCAGGAATCTTTCGAAAGAAATAAACAGTTATTTATCTGCTCATAATATTGATTTATTTCAAACACTCCAGAATGCTGATTTATTGTCTAAACTAAACGTAAATGCTATTCCTGAACTATTAAATTCCGTTTTAGGAATGGTAGGAAGCTTAAGTATTGGGTTGTTTTCTGTGCTTTTTATCTCCTTCTTCTTTTTAAAAGACAGCAAGTTACTTGAAGATGGTATGCTAATATTAGTCTCCGATAAGAAAGAAGGTAGGCTAAAAAAATCATTTGGAACTATTAAGGACCTTCTGTCTCGCTATTTTGTTGGTTTGGTATTTCAGATTCTTATCCTATTTATAATATACACCACAGTACTATTATTATTTGGAATTAAAAATGCAATTGTAATCGCTTTTTTATGTGCCTTACTAAATTTAATCCCATATGTTGGTCCATTAATTGGTGGTATACTAATGCTTATTTTATCCATGAGTAGTAATTTGGGAATGGATTTTCAAACGGTAATTTTACCAAAAACAATGTATGTAATGATTGGTTATGCTATTGCACAATTGGTAGATAATTTTGCAAGCCAACCCTTAATTTTTTCTAACAGTGTAAAATCTCATCCTTTAGAAATTTTCTTAATTATCATTATAGGCGGACTACTTTTTGGGGTAATTGGAATGATTATAGCTGTGCCGTCATACACCGCAATAAAGGTGATTTCTAAAGAGTTTTTATCTGATAATAAAATTGTACAAAAAATCACTAAAGACCTTTAAATAGATACTTTTTTTAGTTTAAAACGGTATAATCCTCTCTTGTAAAGAAACATAAATCAAGCCTTTGAACAAATATATACTAAACACTGATACTCAGGAGTTTATACTCAAGAACATCGACACTGACATTTCGTCACTCTTGCTAAAAAAACCGATTTTCAAGGACATCAAACAACAAGAGTTAGTTGAGCAGATTGAAGCTAAAAAACGATCTAAAACCAAACTTAAAACTTGGTTTGAAACTGTTAATATATACTACCCAAACAAGTTAAATATTGAACAAACTTCATCAGAAAAAACTGCTAAGTATAAAGCCGATTTAGTTAACGGAAAATCACTTATTGATCTCACAGGAGGTTTTGGCGTAGACTGTTTTTATTTTTCTAAAAAGATGAATTCCATAACCCATTGTGAAATTAACAAGAACCTTTCGGCTATTGTTAACCACAATTACAAACAACTAAAATGTACCAATATTACCACTGTTTCCAAAAACGGAATTGAATACCTAAACAATACTCCCCAAACTTTTGACTGGATTTATATTGACCCATCAAGAAGGAGTGATGTAAAAGGAAAAGTGTTTTTATTAAATGATTGCCTCCCCAATGTTTCTGAACATATTGATCTCTTATTAGATAAATCAGACCATATTTTAATCAAGACTTCCCCCCTACTTGATATCACTAACGGGTTAAAGGAACTAAAATTTGTAAAAGAAATTCATGTAGTGGCACTAAAAAATGAAGTAAAAGAACTTCTATTTGTAATTGAAAGAAACTATACAAGCGAAATTTCAATCATTGCGGTTAACATAAACAAAATCCGAACGGATAAATTTAGCTATAATTTAAACCAACCAGAAATTGCTCCATATTCTTTACCAAATAATTTCTTATACGAACCAAATGCAGCTATATTAAAATCAGGGGCCTTTAATGAGGTCGCTATACATTTCAAACTACAAAAACTACACAAGCATTCACACTTATACACTAACACTGATTTAATTGATTTTCCAGGCAGAACTTTTGAAATTATTGAAGTAATACCGTTTAATAAAAAAGAGCTTAAAAAACGCTTTAAAAAGCAACAGTTCAATATTACTACACGCAATTTCCCCAAAACAGTTGCTGAAATTAGAAAGGATTTACAATTAAAGGATGGTGGAAATGAATATTTATTTTTTACAACAAATAAAGAAAACGATAAAATTGTAATACAATGCTTCAAAAAGCAAATGCTAACAAGTAAAAGTTAATAGTTTTTTTTAAAAATTTCAACCAATCAATTGTTACTAAAAATACTATAGTCTTACATATATTCATTTCAAAATAATCCATAACACCATTTATTAATTCTTTCAAGAATTAAAACACCCACAAAAAATTGGAACAGCATTAAAGAAATTGCTTTAGAGAAAGAAAGCAACTAATTTTTTTCCAATATCAACTGGCTTAACAACTATGTTTACGCCATTTTTTATACAAATATTTCTTTTTATTTTTTACAAAAAAAACAGCATAACCATAATAACAAACATTTAATCTGACTGTCTGTTAAAACTATTATAAAGTTTCATAAAAACAAACACCCCTATTAGTGTATGTATATTTAAAATATTAATTTTAAACTCCCCGAATTAAACCATACATACATTACATGAATACATTCTATCAGTTTGCAAATAAATTAGCCTCAATATCTGAGGAAGAATTTGAACATTTTAAACCACATCTTGATCCAAAAAACTTTAAAGCGAACACTATTATTTGCAATATCGGTGATGAAGCTAAGTACCTTTATTTTATAAAATCCGGAGTAGTAAGAACTTCTACTATTCGTGATAATGCAAAGTTTTCACAAGAGCATTATATTCAGAAAATGAATTTTTTGGACCACTATCAAGTATGATTAAGGGTGAAAATTCATCCTTTATCTATGAAGCACTCACTGACTGTGAATTAGTAAGGTCAGAGCACATGGAGGTTCAAAAGCTATATGAAAAACACCCTAAACTAATGCGTTTTGAACTTAAAGTACTTGCAAATGTTTACATAAAAATGGAAAAAACCATCATTAATCTGGGTACAAAAAATGCTAAAGAGCGTTACCAAAAACTATTAGTCCGTTTTAAAGGCATTGAAAACCTAATTCCTCAATATCAAATAGCTTCTTATTTAGGAATTACCCCAATACAATTAAGTAGAATCAGAAAAGTAATATCAGAGCAATAATTTACATAAAAAAAAGCTCTTCTGTTTAGAAGAGCTTTTTTTTATGAACTAACATAGTAAAATACTATCTCACTAATTTTTTATATTTAAGACGCTTAGGCATTAAATCACCACCTAGACGTTTCTTTTTATTTTCTTCGTATTCCGAGAATGACCCTTCAAAGAAATAGACTTCTGAGTCTCCTTCAAAAGCTAATATATGCGTACATACTCTATCTAAAAACCATCTATCGTGAGAAATAATTACTGCACATCCTGCAAAGTTCTCCAACCCTTCCTCTAAAGCTCTTAATGTATTTACATCTAAATCATTGGTAGGCTCATCTAATAACAATACGTTACCTTCTTCTTTTAACGTCATTGCTAAGTGTAACCTGTTACGTTCACCCCCTGATAAGGTATCAACCTTTTTATTTTGTTCACTTCCAGCAAAATTAAATCGACTCAAATAAGCTCTAGAGTTAACTTGTTTACCTCCCATCATGATCAAATCTTGTCCGTCAGAGAAGTTTTCCCAAATTGATTTACTTCTATCAATATCTTTATGTGATTGATCAACATAAGCTATTTTTACCGTTTCTCCTACTTCAAAGCTTCCTGCGTCTGGAGTTTCTTCTCCCATAATCATTCTAAAAATAGTAGTTTTACCAGCACCGTTTGGCCCAATAATCCCTACTATTCCTGCTTGTGGTAAGCTGAACTCTAAATTATCATACAGTAATTTGTCTCCAAAAGCTTTAGAAACGCCTTTTGCATTAATAACATTAGTTCCTAAACGATCTCCATTAGGAATGAAAATTTCTAATTTCTCATCCATTTTCTTTTGATCTTGGCTCATCAATTTGTCATAGTTCTTCAAACGCGCTTTTTGCTTTGTTTGACGCCCTTTTGCTCCTTGACGTACCCAATCTAATTCACGTTCAAGTGTTTTTTGACGTTTAGATTCCGTTTTACTTTCTTGTGCTAATCGTTTCGATTTTTGATCTAACCAAGTTGAGTAGTTTCCTTTCCAAGGAATCCCCTCTCCTCTATCTAATTCTAAAATCCAACCAGCAACATTATCTAAAAAGTATCTATCATGAGTAACTGCAATTACAGTTCCTTTATATTGTGCTAAATGATGCTCTAACCAATGTACAGATTCAGCATCCAAGTGGTTGGTAGGCTCATCTAGTAATAATACATCAGGCTCTTGTAATAACAATCTACACAAAGCAACTCTACGACGTTCTCCTCCAGATAATACAGAAATTGGTGTGTCTGGAGCTGGAGTACGTAAAGCATCCATTGCTATTTCTAACTTAGTTTCTAGTTCCCAAGCATTACAAGCATCTATTTTATCTTGTAAAACAGCCTGTTGTGCCATTAACTTATCCATCTTATCTGCATCAGAATAAACCTCTTCCAAGCCAAACATGTCGTTAATTTTATTGTATTCATCAAGAATAGCTACTGTTTCTGCAGCTCCTTCTTTTACAATATCCATAACGGTTTTAGTTTCATCTAATTGTGGTTCTTGTTCTAAATACCCAACTGTATGATCTTTAGAAAACGTAACGTCACCTTGATAGTTTTTTTCTAAACCAGCAATAATTTTAAGTAAGGTAGATTTACCAGAACCATTTAACCCTAAAACACCAATTTTAGCTCCATAGAAGAAACTTAAATAAATATCTTTTAATACCTGTTTTCCGGTGCTTTGATAGGTTTTAGAAACCTTGTCCATGGAAAATATAATCTTCTTATCGTCTGACATATTGTATTTGATTTTTAGAAGTGTAAATATCGTGAATATTTAGCGAAATAAAAGTGTAATTTGAATTTACTGGAAGAAAGATACGAGATACACTCAAACCTGGGTATTCCTAAAACAAAAAACTCAGAGCATTAAATCGTTTTGGGGAAACAATTTAATTTAAAAGCTCTGAGTTAAACTAACTTACGCCAAAAATAGCATTATTTTGTTCTAAAAAAAAAAATATTGCGCTTTTGTAACAAAAAAGTTATTTACATAAAAAAAATATAACATTGAAAGAGTTAATACATCCACATTCTAGAATCATATACCCCACCAAAAGCTTTCTATTTAAAAAACATACATAAATCCATAATATGCTATATTTACCTATAAACTAACTCTATTTATAATGAAAAACTACATATACACATTATTCTTATGTATTTCAGTATTCTCCAACTCACAAACCACCGTTGGGCTATATGTAAATGATTTTAAAAACATTATCGGAAATGCAAGCGCAGAAACTGAATTATTAAATTACGCACAAACAAATGGTTTCAATTACCTGATACTATACAATCTAACATACATACACAATAACATATTTGCCATAGACAACAGTACTACATCTTTACCTTTAGCAAACTTTATAAATACAGCAAAAACTAGCTATAACATAACTAAAATTGCAGTAGTTGGAGAAAAAAACAGTTCATTCGCCAGAATAAAAACATACAACAGCTTTTATCCTACAGAACCCAACAAACGATTTGATGTATTTAATTTAGAATTTGAATTCTGGAATGCTAACCTAACTAATCCTGGTGAATATTATTGCACAACTTATCTAACCCCTAACAGCTTACCATGCACAAACGCAGGAGCTTTTGATTTTTACTCCAATCAATTAGCCTTAATGAAAGCCTACGGAGATGTAAATAACATAATTGCAGAAACATATATTGGATCTCCTACGGCAATTCAAAGTGATATTATAACACAAAATACACATCGTGTTTTAGTTCATTATTACAGAACTAGTGACGTTTACGGAAGTGGTGATAGCATTTACCAATACAACAGTAATCGTATTGAAGATTTGGCTACAAACAATAATGTAACTATTATGCCTATTTTTAGCGCTCAGCCAAACCACATGTATACTTGGCTACACTCAAATGCACTTCATCAACCTTATGACACCTTTATAAATGGAACAAATGGATATAATGCCCAAACAGGAAACTGGAAAAACAATGTCACTTTTGATGGTTATACGTGGTACCGCTACACAACTTTACTAGAAATTAATAATACCCTTAATATTAATACAAATGCTATAGAGAAGAAAGCTATTTTTTACAATCAAGAAACAAACTCCCTGATATTAAAGAATTTCAGATCATATATTCAGCTTACCGTTTATAACAGTAACGGAAGTCTTATAACAACATTTAATTCAAAACAAAAGCTTTTACTTCCTCCATTATCCACAGGAATATATATTCTAAAAGTAAATACGAACTCTGATGTTTTTAGTCAGAAAATTATTATCGACTAAATAATAAACCAAAAAAAACAGGCTCTCATTTCTGAAAACCTGTTTCTTTTTTACGGTAATTGAATAATAAAAAGGCTACTGGTCTCCTAATATAATCGGCATACCATCTTTTCCTCCAATTAGCACAACTTTACTATTTGGTGATTGCGCTAATTTTAATGTAGCTTCAATTCCTTTATCTTGTAAGATTTTATCTGTTAATGACGCACTTAAAATTCTATTCGCATCAGCTTTACCTTTCGCTTCAATAATTTGTTTTTCTGCTTCTTTTTGAGCAGTAACTAATCTAAACTCATATTCTAAAGATTCTTGTTCTTGTTTTAATTTACGCTCAATAGCTTGCTTAATTGTAGGCGGCAACGTAACATCACGAACTAAAATATCATTAATCTGAACGTGCTGAGCTCCAGCTTTTTTTGACACCTCTTCATAAATTTCTTTTTGAATCACATCACGTTTACTAGAGTATAACTGCTCTGGAGTATAACGCCCTACAACACTACGCGCTGCAGATCGTACTTCTGGTATAATAACTACATCTAAGTAGTTTTTTCCCTTTGTTTGATGCATCATCCCTAGTTCTGATATTTTAGGAAGGTATAAAATAGAAACGTCTAATTTTATTTCCAATCCATTAGAAGACAATACTTCCATATCTTGAATAAATTTATTTTGTTGACGAACATTGTAAATAAATACATTATTCCATGGTGCTATAACATGAAACCCTTCCCCTAAAGCAGGTTGATCAGTAACAACACCGCCATCAAATCTTTTCCATAGCACACCTGACTCCCCAGCATCAATTGTTACAGCAGTTTTTAACAATAAGAATATTGATATGACTACTAAAAAGATTATTGGTAATCCTAATTTCGGTAATTTTTCCATTTTTTTATTTAATTTAAATTTATATTAGTCCGTTATATTTTCTTAAAAACCATTCAAAAGTAAGCAATAACAATAAAATCCCTAATAAGTATTTCCAGTTAATTATAGGCAATTGATTAACTGTAGAACGTTGGATTGTTTTAAAATTTTCATCCTCCTTTAACACAGTAAACAATTGCTTATAACTTGCTATATATTGCAACTTAGTATTACTATTAGTAGCTAATTGATATAGTTTTGTTACATCAGGATTGATAAATTGTGCTTCAATATTAAAATCTAAAATTTCAAAAGCTCCTTGTTTAACCAGTCCTTTATTTTTTGTCCTTATAGTATATTGATAATTACCATACGGTAAATGAGACAATCCCAATTCATAACCATTATTTTTATACAAAAACTCAAAGCTATATTCCTTCTTCGTTTCTTGGTGTATCAATTTACAGGTGATTGTTTCATTGGAATCAGACACATAGTTTTCATCAAAATATTGTGCATAAATTTTAACCTCTCCTAGTAAAAACTCTTCTGAAGCATCAATAACCAAACGTTGTTTTTTAACACTGGAAGCCAAATATTGTACCGATTTACCAATAAAAGCATCAAAAACTTCAAAATCTTGTGTATTCATATAGCTTTGGGCACGCCATTTCCATATTCCTTCACCAAACAACACTCCTTCTCTCCTACTGTTAGTTTCAAAGAATGCTAAAAGCGGTGTTTCTGTAGAAACTTTATTTATCGTTTGATGCAAAAACACAGTCCCTTTATTTTTCAACTGAACATTGCCATAATACCCTAATAATGGAGGGAATGATGTAATGTTTAATTCTTCATTTTGAAATAAATTAAAACTAGGGTTATAACGTCCTAAATACTCTTCTGATTGATCTATAACCTGGTTTTTATAGTTTTCGCTAACACTATTTAAAAAATCCCAATCAGTTTGTAAACCTGTTATGGTGAGATAGTTTTTTTGAAATATTTCTATTTGTTTATATACATTCTTAAATTTTGACGTTGGTTGATACAATATCAGTAATTGATACTTATTATAGTCAATTACATCCCCAGACTTCATAAGTGTCACTTTTCGTTGTTCATTTGTTTCAATAGCCTTTTTAAAGGCACCTAAATCAGGATGTAAAATATCTGAAATCAACAACACATTTGTTCGTTCATCAATTACATCTACAGAAAAGTTTCGAGTATTATTAAGTACGTTTTCTTCATCAGTACTAGTTTCAATAGTAGCTTTATACTTATGTTTCCCTACATAACTTGCTGGAATAGTAAAAGATACCACATGAGTATTATTGCCTTTTGAAAAATCAAGTGTTTTTACATATACTTTTGTATTTCCTGAATACACTGTAAGTTTTTTATTTACAAAAACCTCTCCTAAATAGTTTACCGTAATTTCTATTGGGAATTCGTTTTTTATAAAGGCATATTTATTATGTTGAACATGAGCTATTTTTAGGTCTGTTTTCAAAACTGAATCGCCTAGAACAACAGGGTAAATTGGTTGTTTATAGGTTAATGAAGTTGTTACATAATCGTGACCATACGTTTGATTTCCATCAGTCAATAATATTGTTGGCGCTTGTGTATCCGAATAAATTTCCTTTAACGTCGAAAAAACAGTTGCTATATTAGTCTGTTTCTCGGTAAACTGAATTGAATCTGAAAATTGTTGCACTTTGTTTCCAAAAGAATAATAGTCAATTTGAAACTTATCCGAAAGTTGTGCTTCTTTTAATTCTTTTAAAAACACTTTTACTTTCTGATCTTGTTTTAAAAGACTAATAGAATTAGAGTTATCAATTGCAACAACTAAACTTGGTTTACTATTAGTTATTGTAGTTTGTTTAAAAGTTGGGTTTAACAGCAATACCCCCAATAAGAATAAGCTCAAAAAACGTAAAAAAGCAAAAAGAAACCGTTTATTATCGGATCTTTTTGCTTTATAAAAATATTGAAAAGTTGCAATTCCCAAAGCGACAATTGCAATCAGTATTATATATATAATATCGGTTTCTGACATCTAATCAACAAGCCTATACATTACGTATATGGCATGAATTAACAATAATTATTTCGTTTGAGGCCTCCCCCTGTAATACATAAACCTATTGCAGGGTTTAGGTTAACATTCCTCCGTCAACATTTAATACTTGTCCTGTTACATATGCACTCATGTCACTTGCTAAAAACACGCAAACATTAGCAACATCCTCAGGAGTACCACCTCTTTTTAATGGAATAGCATCTCTCCAACCTTGAACTGTATCAGCATCTAATTTTCCAGTCATTTCAGTTTCTATAAATCCAGGAGCTATTGCATTACAACGAATGTTTCTTGATCCTAATTCTAAAGCTACCGATTTCGTAAATCCGATAATTCCTGCTTTTGAAGCTGCATAGTTTGTTTGACCAGCATTTCCTTTTACCCCAACAACCGAACTCATATTAATTATAGAGCCTTTACGTTGTTTTAGCATTGTACGCTGTACTGCTTTAGTCATATTAAAAACTGACTTCAAGTTTACTTCAATTACTTTATCAAAATCATCTTCTGAAATTCGCATTAACAAGTTATCCTTAGTAATACCCGCATTATTGATTAATACATCAATGCTATCGAACTCCTTAGTGATGTCTGCAATTAAATCTTGTGACTCTTGAAAGTTTGCTGCATTGGATTTATATGCCTTAGCTTTTACACCTAAACCACTCAACTCTTGCTCTAATGCTAAAGCTGGAGCTTCTGATGAACTGTATGTAAACGCAACATTCGCCCCGTTTTTAGCAAATGTTCTTGCAATTTCATTTCCTATACCTCTACTTGCTCCAGTAATGATTACCGTTTTACCGTTTAAAAGTTTCATATATACCTTTAGTTATATCTTTCTGTTAAATTTTAATCAAATATATGTCATTTCAATAAAAATCAAAGGAGTTATGTGGATAATATTCTCATTGATTTCATTTAATGATTATTACACCTCAAATTAACCTATTTTCACTACATGTACATTCTATTTTTTGGTAAATATCAAATCAATATCTATATTCGCTTTCCCCAAACTAAACCAAACCAAGTAATAATTATGAAGTCAGCCACCAGAGTTCAAAAAAAGTCAAAAGCAAAGTTACTTCATCAGTATTACTCATACACAGGGTTTTATGCATTTATCGGCAGTAGTTTAAAGAAAGCAATCGTTCCAGTTATAGTGGTTATTTCAGCATTATTTTTATTTAACAATTATGTTTATAATATAAATGATGCACTACAAAATATTACGGAAACATTTTCAACAATAGGAATATTAGTTACTTTTTTTGCTTCAGAATCATTCTTAGGGCTTATTCCGCCAGAAATTTTTATCGCTTGGTCAAAGAAAACAAGTAATCCTGTATTAAATTTAACCATATTAGCAACCCTATCTTATTTAGGAGGAATTACTTCTTTCTTTTTAGGAAAAGCAGCTTTACAAATAGACTTCATAAAAAACTATTTAGAAGTTAAAATGGCTAAAAGTTTAAAAAACACCAGTAAATGGGGAGGTTTTTTAATAATTGTTGGCGCATTATTGCCAATTCCATTTGCTATAACATGTATGGCAGCCGGAATGATAAAATACCCGTTTAAAGGCGTAGTACTTTACGGTTTATTACGTTTTGTTCGTTTTACAGTATATGCAATCGCAATTTTTCAAATGGTAAGTTAAAACTATATAATTATGATCAAACTTTTTAGAGGAATCAGTTTATTGGAGGGATTATCCCTTTTGGCATTATTGTTTGTAGCAATGCCTTTAAAATATATTTGGGGAAACCCAGAGTATGTTAGAATTGTAGGAATGGCACATGGTTTATTATTTGTAGCTTATATCCTATTTGCAATTATGACCAACTTTGAATTAAACTGGAAACCAAAAACATTACTGATCGTTTTTGTTGCATCTGTAATCCCTTTTGGGACGTTTTATGTAGACAAAAAATATCTTTCAAAAAAATAAATCATTACCCCTTAATAACCCAAAAGTCCTTAACAATTAAACTGTTACGGACTTTTTGATTTGTGATACTATAACTACTGTTGTCTACTTTCTTTTTGTTACTCTCCATTATTAGATTCAACAGGTGCCTGTTCAGGTTGTTTAAACAAATTTAGGTAAGCTGTAGCTATATTAGCAATACTATCACTTGCGATAAACGATTGATACCCTGTTTTTTCTAGCGCTACATCGGCAGTTTTTCCATGTAAATACACACCAAAAATAGCTGCTTGCAATGCTTCATACCCCTGAGCTACTAATCCGGTAATCATTCCCGTTAATACATCACCAGCACCAGCCGTTGCCAATGCAGGGTTCCCTGAAGTATTTACAAATATCTCATCCTTATACACCGTAATAGTAATGGCATCCTTAATTACAACAATACAACTGTTTTCTTCAGAGAAAACTTTTGTCTTTTTAAGCATTTCAAAATCGTTATCCCATTTTCCTATCAAACGTTCTAATTCTTTTTTATGCGGCGTTACTATCGTTAATTCTGGCAAAGTTTTTAGCAATTCTTTATTTACTGATATAATATTTAACGCATCGGCATCAATAACCAAAGGTAATTTGTTCGACTTCAAAAAAGTAGTTAGTGCAGTAACCGTTTCCGGACTAGTCCCCATTCCCATACCAACACCTGCTACGGTAAAATGACCTTCTGGCTTAATTTCCGTAAGTGCTTTTTTTCCATTAGCCGTTTGAACCATAGCTTCAGGAAAAGAACTTTGTAATACATTGTAACCACATTCTGGTACGTATGCTGTTACCAATCCACACCCTGAAACCAAAGCAGCTCTACTTGCCAAGTGCACTGCGCCAATTTTACCGTAACTACCACCAATAATTAAACTATGACCATAAGTGAATTTACTAGCAAATTTCTCACGCATTTGATAATTTGGCAATACTTCATTTTTACTAATTAATTGTGTTGCAGCCACAGCTTGCATAAATTCTTGATCTAAACCAATATCTAATACTTCCCATTGTTCTGTAAACACAGCCGTTTCAGGCAAAAAGAAAGCCATTTTTGGGCTTTGAAATGATAAGGTATAATTTACAGACAACACATGTTCAGCATTATCTGGAGCTTTATTAGAATACAATCCTGACGGAATATCTATTGCTAATTTAAACGCTTTTAATTTATTTAATTGTCCAAACAACTGATTCACTAAACTTCCAGGATCTCTATTAAGCCCAATACCAAAAATAGCATCTACAATAATATCATCGGGAGATATATCTGTAGGAAATTCTTCAGCATCTGTTAATAATACCGGCCATTGCTTTAATGCTTTTACTTGTTCGTAATTCTTTAAAAACCCGTCCGTACGTTTTTTACTATAGTTCACAACATAATTAGCAACATTATACCCATGTTCTAATAAATGCCTTGCCAACACCAATCCAACGCCTCCATTATTACCGATTCCGTTAAAAATATGAATTTTAACCTGAGATCCTTGCATGCGTGTATGCATCCAATTGAATACTTGTCCTCCTGCCCTTTCCAACAATTCTAATTCTGAAATTTGTTGCTTATTTATAGTTTCTTGGTGCGCTTGGTATAATTGTTTTGCTGATAATATCTTCATCTTAAAATAAAAAATGTTACGTCTGTTAAATAGATTAGTTTGCCTGATTATATCTTAATTTGATACAATTTTGTGTAAATAACAGCATTATTTTCATTGTGTAAAAGAATAATTACTACATTTGTTATAAGTTTATACAAATTATAGTAATTGAACACAAGTAAACAAATAGCATTATTAGCATTTAACACTACACCTGTAGTGGCTACTTCTGTGTTTACAATTACGACTACCACTACTACAACCCTTTAAGGGTTAACTATACACATATTATCCGTACCCATATACTTTTTTCTTAGATTAGAAAAAACAAGTATATATCCAACATTTTAGTATCAATTTAAACGTATAAACCATGAAGGTTTTAAAATTCGGAGGATCATCTCTAGCATCAGCTGCATCAATTAAATTAATAACAGCTATCGTTAAAAACGAAGCTTCACAACAAAAAATATGGGTAGTCCTTTCTGCTTCTGGAAAAACTACTGATAGTCTTATTACACTTACACAGCTGGCTTTAGCAAATAATAACAGCTATAAAAATGAGCTCAGCAACATTGAGAAACATCATATTAATATCTGTAAAGAACTATTGCCTATTGCAAAGCAAACTTCAGTAATTTCATTCATTAAAAGCATGTGCAATGGCTTAGAACAATTATTAGATGCCGTGTATTGGCTAGAAGATTTATCTCCTAAAACACAAGATAAAATTATCAGTTTTGGGGAATTATTGTCTGCTCAATTATTAGAAAAAGTCTTAAACCAAGAAATTTCATCAGTACAATACAAGGACAGCAGATCATTAATTAAAACTAATAGTCATTTTACAAAAGCTAAAGTAGATTTTGGTCTAACAAATGAAAACATTAAACTATTTGAAGCAAACAATAAAGCTCAAGTAACTGTTTTAAGCGGTTTTGTTAGTGCAAACAAACACAATGAAACAACTACATTAGGTCGTGGAGGATCGGATTATTCTGCTGCAATATATGCTGCAGCTTTGCAAGCTGAAGTTTTGGAAATATGGACTGATGTTAGCGGATTATATGCTGCAAATCCAAAATTAGTGAAACAAGCACAACCCATTGCTAGCATTTCTTACGAGGAAGCCATGGAGTTGTCACACTTTGGAGCTAAAGTAATCTACCCCCCTACTATAAAACCAGTTTTAGAGCAGAACATCCCCATTAAAATTAAAAATACTTTTGATGTAACTGCTCAGGGAACTTTAATAAGTAATGACGCAAATGGTAAAAGACAAACTATAAAAGGAATTAGTCATATTGAAGATATTGCACTGCTTACACTAGAAGGACTTGGTATGATAGGTATTCACGGAATTTCAAAGCGATTATTTGAAGTTCTAGGAAACAACCACATCAATGTGGTCATGATTACTCAAGCCTCTTCTGAGCATTCAATTTGTATTTCTGTATCAAAAGAAAACTGTACTAAAGCTGCAAACCTGATTAACAAAGAGTTTAAAAATGAAATTTCTGAACAGTTGATTCAGTCAGTAATCATTGAAAATGACTTATCCATTATAGCCATAGTAGGTGATCAAATGAAGAGTCATCAAGGAGTGAGCGGTACTTTATTTAGTGCTCTAGGTAGCAATAACATTAATATTAGGGCTATTGCACAAGGGGCATCTGAGCGAAATATTTCTTTTGTCGTCAATACGACTAGTGTTAAAAAAGCATTGAATTGTATTCATGCGGCATTTTTTGAAGAGCATATTAAAGAACTTAATATTTTCATTGCAGGTGTTGGTAATGTAGGTAAAAAATTGATTAGTCAAGTACAACAGCAACAACAGTATCTTAAAGAAGCATTGCACTTAAATGTTAGAATTATTGGTATTGCAAACTCTAAGAAATATTATATAAATGAGAACGGAATAGATTTAAATGGATGGGAGGTAAATTTAGCTGCTCAAAAAAGTAATCATGTTGATTATTATTCCAGTATTATCGATATCAATAAACAGAATAGTGTTTTTGTTGATATAACTGCGAATGCAACTGTAGCCGATGCGTATGCAATATTACTAAAACAAAGCATTTCAGTAGTCGCTTGTAATAAAATTGCATGTTCAGATAGCTACAGTAAATACAATGAATTAAAATATTTAGCAAAAAAATATAAAACTTCCTTTTTATATGAAACTAATGTTGGCGCCGGATTACCGATTATCAAAACAGTCCAGAATTTAATTTCATCAGGCGATCAAATTACTGAAATACAAGCCGTATTATCGGGTAGTTTAAATTTCATTTTTAATAATTACACCAATGGTGAGCTGTTTAGTACTATTGTAAAGCAAGCACAGGACGAAGGCTATACGGAACCTGACCCAAGAATTGATTTAAGCGGAATAGATGTAGCCCGAAAAATATTAATTTTAGTAAGAGAAGCAGGTATTCCTTTAGAAATTTCGACTATTAAAAATAACCCTATGCTCCCTAAAGGAAGCATGGAAGCTAGTAGTGTTGCTGATTTTTATGCCATAATTGAAAAAGAAGAAGCACATTTTAAAGCATTATTAGCTGAGGCAAACAAACAAGACACAAAATTAAAATATGTAGCTACTTTTAAAAATGGTGAAGCAAGTGTAGGGTTACAGTTCATTCCAACAAATCATCCATTTTATAATTTGGAAGGAAAAGACAATATTGTTTCTTTTTATACAAACCGATATCAGGAACAACCATTAATTGTTAAAGGAGCTGGTGCCGGAGCTGATGTTACTGCCTCTGGATTATTTGCAGACATTATTCAAATTGGATCGGCTAGTTAATAAAATAATAAAAATGAAGACAAAAAACAATATAGCAAGCGTATTTAGCAAGTTTGCAAAAGTATATGAAAATAAATTCATGGATTATAACGTATTTCATGATACCTATGATCGTTTTTTAAAACTATTAACAGATAACAACCCAACTGTTTTAGACATTGGATGCGGCCCAGGAAACATTACAAAATACTTATTACAGAAACGACAAGAGTTAGATATATTAGGCATTGATATCGCTGAGGAAATGTTACAATTAGCTATGCAAAATAACCCAACTGCAAATTTTAAACTTTTGGATTGTAAGGATATAGGTGAAATAAATTCAAGATTTGATGGTCTTATGTGTGGGTTTTGCTTACCCTATTTATCCAAAGAGGAAGTAAACACTTTTATTAGGGATTCATATAAACTTCTAAATGATAACGGAATACTTTATATCAGTACAATGGAAGACACGTATGAAAGCTCTAAATATATAGGATCAAGTTCTGGAGGTAATGAAAGAATTTTCACTCATTATTATACAGAAAAATATTTAAAAAAAGTGTTGCTTGAAAACGGTTATACTGTACTTGAAACAAGTAGAAAAAAACAACCAGTAAAAAATAATGATATCGAAGCCATAGATATTGTTCTCATTGCTCAAAAATAATAGTTATGAATAAACAAACTGAAATAAAAATATTTGCACCAGCAACAATTGCTAATCTCGCTTGTGGATTTGATGTATTAGGTGTTGCTTTAGATAGTGTTGGTGATGAAATGGTTATACGAAAATGTAAAAAAAAAGGCATTTTTATTACTAAAATAATCGGACAAGATTTACCCCTAGAAACTGAACAAAATGTCGCAGGAGTGGCCGCTTTAGCCTTATATGAAAAAGTAGACTTAAGTTACGGATTTGAAATAGAAATATACAAAAACATTAAGCCTGGTAGTGGTATTGGTAGCTCTGCTGCCAGTGCTGCAGGTGCTGTCTGGGGTATTAACGAGCTAATAAAAAGACCGTTTTCACCTCTAGAATTAACTCAATTTGCTATGGAAGGGGAACGTTTGGCTAGTGGTAACGCACATGCTGACAATGTTGCTCCTTCCCTATTTGGAGGATTTACTTTAGTACGTAGTTACCATCCGTTAGACGTTATAAAACTCCCATGTCCTACCGAATTATACGCCACCGTTATTCATCCGCAAATAGAATTGAAAACGGCTGATTCTAGAAAAATACTAAAACCTCAAATTGCGATTAAAGATGGTGTAACCCATTGGGGAAATGTAGGCGCATTTGTTTCAGGGTTATATACTAATAACTACGAATTAATTGGTAAAAGTTTAATCGATGTAATTGCAGAACCACAACGAGCTGATTTAATACCATTATATCATCAATTAAAAAAGGAAGTACTCAATTCTGGAGCCTTAGGTGTAGGGATTTCTGGTTCTGGCCCATCCATTTTTGCTTTATCAAAAGGAAAAGAAATGGCCGAAAATACAGCCAAAGCAATGAAGAAAGTATATGAAAAATTAGATATCGATTTTGACATACACATTTCAAAAGTTAATGAACAGGGAATCTATAGAGTTAAGAAGTTAAGAAGTTAAGAAGTTAAGAAGTTAAGAAGTTAAGAAGTTAAGAAATTAAGAAAAATGACATTTGCTACTATTGGACACAAGTTTTTAGTGTTAAACTTCACTAATAAAAGTCTACCTACTTTATCCTCTATTCTATTTCCTAAATAATATAAAAAAAACATGAACTATTACAGTTTAAAAAATAAAAACAACAAAGCTTCATTTAGTGAAGCCGTTATAAAAGGAATTGCACCAGATAAAGGTTTGTATTTCCCAGAAGAAATACAAACATTAAACAAAGATTTCTTTAATAAAATTGAGTATTTTTCTAATGAAGAAATTGCATATCAAACAATAAAACAGTTTGTAGGAAATGAAATTCCTGAGCTAGAATTAAAAACTATAATTCGCGATACACTTTCATTTGATTTTCCTTTAGTCAAACTAACCAACAACAACTATATATTAGAACTTTTTCATGGCCCTACCCTTGCTTTTAAAGACGTAGGCGCACAATTTATGTCAAGCTGTTTAGGGTATTTCTCTATAGAAAATAGTAAAAAAACTACTGTTTTAGTCGCAACTTCTGGTGATACAGGAAGTGCAGTTGCTAATGGTTTTTACAAAACTGCGAATGTTGATGTAGTTATACTATATCCAAAAGGAAAAGTAAGTCATATTCAAGAGTTACAATTAACTACTTTAGGCGAAAACATCACTGCTTTTGCCGTAGATGGAACTTTTGACGACTGCCAATCAATGGTAAAATCAGCGTTTATTGATGAGGAGTTAAAAACGGTTCAACTAACCTCAGCAAATTCCATAAACATTGCTAGATGGCTACCTCAGATGTGGTATTTCTTCTTTGCGTATAAGCAATTGAAAAACAAAACTAAGGATATCGCTATTTCTGTTCCTAGTGGTAATTTCGGGAATATTTGCGCAGGATTACTTGCTAAAAAATTAGGCTTACCTATCGCCCACTTTATAGCCAGTACCAATGTGAATGATACCGTACCTAATTATTTAAAAACTGCTGAATACAATTCAAAAGTATCACAGCAAACAATTTCCAATGCTATGGATGTTGGCGATCCAAGTAACTTTATTCGAATTCAAGAATTGTTCTCGAATGATTTTGAAGCTTTAAAAGCAACTTTATCAGCCTATTCTTTTACAGATCATGCTACAAAAGAAAAAATTAAAGAATTGAAAAACAAATACAATTATACTCCTGATCCGCACGGAGCTGTAGGACAGTTAGGTTTAGAGAGATACCAACGGGAGGACCCAAATACTATTGGAATAAGCTTAGAAACGGCTCATCCGATTAAGTTTTTAGATGTAGTAGAGCCTATCATTAAAGAAAAAATAGTAGTGCCAGAACATATTTCTGAAATACTTAATAAGAGTATTCAAAATCATGAAATCACTTCATATAATGAGCTAAAAACCTATTTATTAACAGCTGATAATGTTGTACCTTTAAGGGACTAATACCAATTTTAAAACAGTACTATTATGGAAGCGATCGACTGGACAACATTCACAAAAAAAATAAAGATTAAAACCAACTTAGAAAATGTCTATAAGCATTGGAGTACACCAGAGCTATTATCTATCTGGTTTTTAAAAGAAGCTATTTATACTGATCCTAACGGAATTCTTATAAAACAAGGTGAACTATTCAATACAAACGACAACTACACCTGGAAATGGTATAATTATGATGGTGAAGAAAAAGGCTATGTTTTAGAAGCAAACGGAAAAGATGAGGTCATTTTTTCATTTGCTGGTAATACACAAGTAAAAGTTAGCCTAACTGAAAAGGATGATCAAGTACATTTAGAATTGATTCAATCCAATATCCCTACTGATGACGCTAATAAATTTAGAATACATTGTGGTTGTAGTAATGGTTGGACATTCTGGTTGGCTAATTTAAAAGCCTATTTAGAACACGGTATTCTATTACACGAAACGGAATCAAGCAATACAGACGATAAAATGTCATGTGGAGAATATGTAAATACGTAGGCTCACTTTATCTAAAATAATCTTAAATATATTACTACCAAAAGACATAATCATAAAAGCCGAGATACTTCTCGGCTTTTTTATTTGACTATTTTTTCATTATTCGTTATAACTTATTAATAGTAATATGTTCTTTAACATTTGAAAGAAAAACTTAAATTAAAGCCAACACCTTTCTTAACTATTGCATTAGTTTGTAACTGATTTACTAATCTATGTATTAAGCGCATCCCTAAAGTTATATATGACTCTACATTATAATCACTTAAACCTCTTCCATTATCTGTATACTCAAAAAAACACACGCCATCAACTTGAGTAATAAGTACTCCAATTACACCTTCTTCCTTTTCAACAAAAGCATGTTTATAGGAATTTGATAACAATTCATTTAAAATCAAACCTATAGGTATTGCTTTTTCAATATTTAAATACACATTTTCTACGTAAATATCAAGCTTAATGTTTTTACTGTCGGATTTAAAAATTCTCTTAATATTATCTGATAATAACAATATGTATTCTTCTAAAGCTATCATATTTAAATCATTTGACTCATATAAAATTTTATGAATTAATGCCATAGCCATAACCCTCGATTTTCCTTCTGCTATAACTTTAAGAGCTACCTCGTTATTAACTTTTCTAGATTGCATATTTAACATACTATGCACCATTTGTAAGTTGTTTTTAACTCGATGATGAACTTCTTTTAACAATATTTCTGTTTCTTCATTCTTCCTTTTTAAATCCTTTTCAATTTTTTTTCTTGTTCTAATTTCATTCCTTAATGTTTTATTCCAAAAAAAGAACAAGAGTATTATAACCCCCGTAATTATAACAATGTATATTATTTTTCTTTTTATTTCATTTATTTTATGGTCATTGCTTACAGACAGCCATTTATTCCTAATTTCTAAATGCTCTTCTTTACTAAGGTGATTAAAAACTTTCTGAACAATATTTCTAAAAATACTCCAGTCTTTAGTTACAGCCAAACCCAGCTCTGTATATTTATAATGAGTAGGTGCAATTTTTAAATTAGAAAAGCCATAATTATTTATGTAGTATGATGCCACACCAAGACTACCAATAAATGCATCAGCCTGCCCCGTACTAACTTCATACAAACAATCTTTAACACTTTTAGTTGTTTTTATATTAATACCAGGAAAGTCATTTTTAATTAAATTTACGGTATAATATCCTTCAGGTAGCACTATTTTTTTTCCATCTAAATCATTAACTCCGCTTATAAAATTATAACTCGATTGCGTTACAATTACTAAAGGATCTGTAACATGAGGGGCCGTAAAATCTAGGTATTTTTTTCTATCTTCTGAGATACCAGCAATAGCTCCGACTTTAATCACTCCTGATTTTAATCCGCTAATAGTTTCTTGCCAAGTTATATTAGGTATAGGAACCATATCTATATCAGTATGGATTTCAATCATTTTAATATAATCACCAGAAATACCTGTATACTCCCCATTATCATATATTTCATACGGTGGCCAATTAGGCTCGTACCCAAAATTAATTACTGGGTGCTTTTTAATCCATTCTATCTCTTCTTTTGTAAAAAGTTCAGGATCAGGATTAAGTTCTTGAGTAAATCCAAAATACTGATTTACTAAAAAAATCACCAATAAAAATATATTGACTTTCATATATAATTTAAACTTAAAATTAAAAGTAAGAAAAAACAGTAGTCTAAAGCTAATTTTTTCACAATAAAATAATTAATATTCTATTTAGGTACGTTAATAAACATCTATTATTAATAATCGATTTAATTGCTCAATACATGCTTTTTAAATACTTTAGCAACTCTTAAAAACAAACAGATGAGAAACACAGCATTATCACATATACATGAAAGTTTAGGGGCTAAAATGGTTCCATTTGCAGGATATAATATGCCTGTACAATACGAAGGAGTAACCGCAGAGCACGAAACCGTACGTAAAGACGTAGGTGTATTTGATGTTTCTCATATGGGGGAATTTCATTTGAAAGGAGAAAATGCATTGGCATTGATTCAAAAAGTATGTTCAAACGATGCTTCGAAATTAGTTGATGGTAAAGCACAATATTCTTGCCTTCCTAATTATGACGGAGGTGTTGTAGATGATTTAATTATTTACAGAGTTTCGGAACAAGAATATATGTTAGTGGTAAATGCATCAAATATTGAAAAAGATTGGAATTGGATTTCTAAGCACAATGATTTGGGTGTTACTATGGAAAATAATAGTGATGAGTATTCATTACTTGCCATCCAAGGTCCCAAAGCTGCAGAAGCTATGCAAAGCCTTACTGATATTGATTTAATTAACATGACCTATTACACTTTTCAAATTGGAAAATTCGCAGGTATTGACGATGTAATTGTATCAGCTACGGGATATACCGGTTCTGGAGGATTTGAAATTTATTTTAAAAATGAAAACGCTGAGGAAATTTGGGCAAATATTTTTAAAGCTGGAGCTGATTTTGGCATTAAACCAATTGGTTTAGCCGCTAGAGATACTTTACGCTTGGAAATGGGATATTGTTTATACGGTAATGATATTAGTGACACAACATCACCATTAGAAGCTGGATTAGGATGGATTACTAAATTCTCTAAAGATTTTGTGAATTCAGAAAATCTTAAAAAACAAAAGGAAAAAGGTGTAGAACGTAAATTAGTTGCCTTTGAATTAGATGAAAGAGGAATTCCACGTCATGATTATGATATTGTTGACGGAGAAGGAAATAAAATAGGTATCGTTACTTCAGGTACTCAATCACCTTCGCTAGGAAAAGGAATTGGTTTAGGATATGTTCCGATTACTTTTAAAGATGTTGGAAGTAAAATTTACATCCAAGTTCGTAAAAAACAAATTCCAGCAACGGTAGTTAAATTACCTTTTTATAAAAAATAAATTTAAAGCCACTTAATTAAGTGGCTTTATTATTATAATAAAATATGCTCATTCGAATTACATTTTTACTCTTTTTCATATTGAATAACTCATATGGTCAAGAGTTTGCTACTCAAATACAATTACTAAATAAAAATATTCAAGAGTTACACGTAAGCCCTAGACCGATTGATAATGATTTCTCATTAGCTACAGCAAGTACTTTTATTGATTTAATCGACTCGGATAAAAACATTTTTTCTCAAGAAAATATTAATTACTTAAAAAAGCACGAGTTAGCATTTGATGATTATTTTGACTCAAAAGAAACCATTTTTATTCAAGATTATATAAATGAATATGAAAAAGCCATAACGAATATAAAAAGCATCATCAACAGTACTCCAGAAACTCTTTTCGATACAAAAAACGTCATAACTTTTAGAGGAAGTAAACCTGATGTGTTTTTTAAAGATAAAGCTGAACTAACTCATTATTGGCAAACAAAAGTTCTTTTTAAATGCTACTCCAAATCACTCATTGAAAATAATGGAAGTATTGATACGACAGCTGCATACATAAAAGAGAATAAAAAAGAGTTATTACAAAAACACAAAGACTTGTTACTTTGTGAATTGGATGAAAAATTCAATTTTGGAATCCATAAATTTATTGAAAAATGTTTCTTAAATGCATTCGCAAAAAGTTTTGACCCTCACACAAATTATTTTGATTATCAAACCAAACAGTTGTTTGAAAATAGTCTTTCCAAAACGGCGGCTTCTTTCGGATTTAATTTTAATAAAGAAGATGGTGAGTTATACATTAGTGAAGTGCTATTCGGAAGTCAGGCATGGAAAAAAGACCTACTTTTAGAAGATGAAAATATTTTAGGGATTGAAATAAAAGATAAAGATATTGATCTCAGTTGCATTTCTGTTATAGAAATAAAAATGCTTCTTAATGATAATAATTTACAAAAAATCAATATTACCGTTCGTTCTGAATCCGGAGAAGTAAGATCCCTTTCATTAGTTAAAGAAGAATTATCTGTTAGCGAAAATTATGTTCAGGGATTTATTACTAATCACAAAGGTAACTCTTTTGGATACATTAAGATCCCAAGTTTTTACACCAACTTTGAAACTAAAAACAGTTTAGGCTTGGCTAATGATTTTGCTAAAGAACTAGTCAAACTTAATCGACAAAATATTTCTGGATTAGTTATTGATTTAAGAAATAATGGCGGTGGATCAATCAAAGAAGCTTCTGATATTGCAGGTATGTTTATTGATAAAGGTCCATTAGGGATTTTTAAAGCACAAAAACAAGAAATTGTTATAAAGGATTTTAATAGAGGTAGTTCATTCAATAAACCACTAATTATACTTACCAATAACTATAGCGCTTCTGCCTCTGAATATTTTTCAGGGATAATTCAAGACTATAATTTAGGTCTTATAATGGGCTCAAGAACATTTGGTAAAGGCTCTGGTCAAATTATTGTCCCCCTAGATGAAAAGAATGAACAATTAGGTTATACAAAGGTAACTATTGAATTAATATATAAAGTATCAGGGAAAAGTTATCAGGGTGATGGTATTACCCCCGATGTCATACATCCAAGTTTATTTGACGATGCTAGTATTACTGAAAAAAATTACCAAAACACTTTAACAGGAACACTTTTGGAGCCCCTTATTGAAAAAGAAGAAAATGTACTATTTAATAAACACACAGAGGGCTCAACTGAAACTACTGCATACTTCAATGCTGTTTCTAATATTAATACTGAATTATTTAAAACTTATAATGCCAAAAAAAGTTATATCCTATCACTTGATAATCTATCTAAAGATTATATAACCTACAAAAAACTCATAAAAGAAATAAATAATCTATCAAAAAAAAGCACTGATGTCATATTTGAAAATACACTTGCTACTGATGAAGAGTTATTATTTGATACTGAAAGAAAAGAAATCAATCAAATACTATTAAAACAATTACAATCCGATAAGCTTTTAGCAGAAGCTATAAAAACATTAACATTAAACACTAACTAATATTATGAAAAAATCAATACTCCTTTTACTATTGTTGAGTGCCACAACATTCACTTTTGCACAAAAATTTGATCAAGCAATAGACTATTTAAAATTTGTAGGGCACGAAAATGAAATCATATCCAAGCAAATGCTACGCTATGCGCAAGCTGTAGCTCATAGTAAAAGAGATGGAGCTATTAATTCCAGAAGAAAAAAACTAATAGCGACAGTAGCCAAAGCTATTTCTAAAATTGAAAAAGCAAAAGGATACAATGGTGATACCTATAAAAACCAGATATTGGATTTTATGCGTTTAAATGAAAACTTATTAAAAGAAGATTACGCCAAAGTTATCGATATGAAAAAAGTTGCGGAACAATCTTATGACTTAATGGAAGCCTATATTATGATGCAAGAACTAACTAAGGAAAAACAAGATGAAGCCTTCAAATCTCATAAAGAACATGAAAAAGTTTTTGCAAAAAAAAATAATATCAATTTGGTAGATTCCAATAGTTCTGAACTGGAAAAGAAAATGGATATTACCAACGCCGTCTTTCAACATAATAACGCGTTAAACTTAACATTTTTTAAAGCAAACTTTCAAGAAGTTACACTTATTAAAGGTATGGCTTCAAACGATATAAATTCTATACAGCAAAATGCCAATGCATTAAGTACATACGCTAAAGAAGGACTTGAAAAATTAAAAACCGTTGAATTGTATAAAAATGATGCTTCAATTGTAAAAAGTATTGAAAAGGTTTTCAATTTTTATATTGACGAAGCGGAAAATAAAACACCTGAATTAATTGAATTCATGATCCTAAATGAAAGTTTTAACAAAATTAAAACGGCTTTAGAAAAAACTCCTGAACGAAAGAGAACAAAGGAACAAATTGATGCGTACAACAAAAAAATAACTGAAATTAACAAAAAAGCTGATTTGTATAACAAAACAAACACTGCATTAAACAACAATCGTTCAAAACATATTAATACATATAATAATGCCGTATCTAATTTCTTTGAAAGACATATTCCTAAAGGTTAATTTACTCTAGTTTAACAAGCTTAATAATACAAAAAAATATCATCCAAAGCCTTTCATTAACTGAAAGGCTTTTTTATTGCTAATTAGCGTGCTTTTTAGTAGGTTTGTTATATCATGAATCATATTAAATAGACTACAGAAATGGGAAGAGCATTTGAACTAAGAAAAGGACGTAAAATGAAACGTTGGTCAGCAATGTCTAAAGCCTTTACACGTATTGGTAAAGATATTGTAATGGCCATTAAAGATGGAGGTTCAGATCCTGATAGTAACTCACGCTTAAGAGCAGTTATACAGAATGCAAAAGCTGTTAACATGCCTAAGGACAATATTGAGCGTGCTATAAAAAAGGCTTCTGATAAAAATACTGAAAACTATAAAGAAGTATTGTTTGAAGGATATGCTCCACACGGAATTGCTATTTTAGTTGAAACAGCTACCGATAATAATAACAGAACAGTTGCTAATGTTAGAGCATGTTTTAATAAATGTAACGGAAACATGGGTACGCAAGGTTCCGTTGACTTTATGTTTGATAGACAATGTCATTTTAAAATAAAAGATACTGGATTTGATATTGAAGAACTTGAACTTGAATTTATTGATTGTGGTGCAGAAGAAATTTTTACTGAAGAACCAGATGAAAATGATTCAGAGCCAACTCAATCCGTTTTAATGTACGGTCCTTTTGAAAGTTTTGGTGCTATTCAAAAAGAAATTGAAGAAAGAGGAATGGAAATAATTTCTTCTGGTTTTGAACGTTTACCACAAGTAACTAAAGAGTTAACGGAAGAACAACAAGCTGATGTTGATAAATTATTAGAACGCTTGGAAGAAGATGATGATGTTCAGAATGTATATCATACGATGGCTTAAAAAACACGCTAAAACACTACCAATAAAGACAAACCCCTTATTATAAGGGGTTTTTTATTTTCAAAAAAAATGCCGTACTTCCATCTATTTATAAAAAAATTGAACCAATAGGGAATCAATTTTAATTATGATGCTTTCAGTAATTTCAGGTACCCTCAAAGTTCCTATTCCTACAATTGTTCCTAAAACATCAATGATTACAGTAACTCAAGCCTCTTTTGAAAGGTTGAAGGCATATAACATTAAGATTATAATTTTCTTAAAACAGATTTAATAAAAATCTACACCTCTTCTTTTAGAATTATAGGTTATAAATATTTAAATGTTAAATAATATGTTAAATGTGATTTCAATTTTAATTAGTTGAAGTACTTTTGCCGCCTCGTAGAAAAAAAACGAACCATAACACAATGAATAACAACAATATAACACAGAAAAGCAAAAGTATATTAGCTGAAAGTAAAACTGGAATTAGAACAAAAGGTTTTAGTACCTCAAATTATGTTACTTGGAATTTAAAAAGAAGATTTAGATAACTTAAGCATCATGTTCAAAATCTGAGGCGGACTGGTTTCGCTTCAGATTTTCTTTTTTCACTCCTGGCTTTATCTAGTGTTGGTTGCTATCACAACTACATAAACCATCTAGTAATTCTCCAACAAGTTCATAAGCTATTTTAACAGAATATTCATGTGAGCTTTAGTTTGGTAAAACTAAACCCTGTTTATCGAGCCACCAACATCCCCCCCATAAACCCAACGCCAATATTAAATAATCTAGTGTCGTAAAAGCGTTTTGGAACAACCACTTGAACTGTTTGTACTTCTACAGTTTTTATATACGGATTGGTATTGGTAATATCAGTAGTATAGGTTTGTTTACCCAACAACCATTTTCTTTTAAATCCGGTAATGCTAGTTTGTTTATTTAGCATCGTAAAATCAGATATCTCAAAATGATCTTGATTTAAGTTATAATCAAATTGTAACCATTTATCAAGATGTTTTCCTTTACGCTCAAAATCATACCCTATTTTTGTTTCAAAAGGAACTGCAACATCATCAATTAATACAATAGTTTCTGCTTGGACAATAGCTGTAACTCTTGAAAACTCTTTACGTAGCATATTAAGTGTCGTATCTTTTGAATACAATAATTCTTTAAGATCCTTTTTTTCAAGCTCTAGTACCCGTTTCGTTGCCGTAATGGTACCTACTTTGTTTTTATAATAATTGGTTGTATCAACAAAAGCTCTTGCTTGTGAAGAGGTGATTTTTTTATTACTGGAACACTGATTAATCGATAAAATCAAAGCGAAAATCAGACCTAGTATAAGTACATTTTTATAACCGATATGTTGCATAGAGATTGATTTTAAAGTTCAATTATTTAAATCAATAAATATGCCGTGTATCGTTATTTAACAAATGTTAACAGTATACTTTTAAGATTTGTATCGCATACTAACCCTCCAAAGTAACACTCAATAAAAAGTGGATATGTTCTTACAATTTTCAATAAAAAACACAAACACATATATCACTAAAATTAGTGATACTGAGTAACTAAATTCAGTGACAGCAAACTTCATCACTCTTAGTGATAAAAATATTTACCTTAAATTAGAGTATACTTTAACGTTAATATGTAATAAAAAAAAACTCAAACCAACACCCCCTCTAGTTATGATAACCTATAATAAAATTATATCCGATTATATTAAAGTTGACGACACCGCTGTAAAAAATGCAATAATTGACTTATTCGTTGATAGTAAAAATGCCTCCTTACCCAACTTCATGGATGATTTACTCATGAAATGTGGACTCATTTCCATAAACATCATGCTTGTAGAAGGAAAAAAATGGGATGCCTATATGAGTTTTAACGAAGAAAATATTTTTCTTGAAAAGAAAGGGATGCAAGAACTTATTAAAGCACCTAATTCAAAATTAGATGCTGAAAAACTACTAGCTAGTAAATTAATAGAGCTTTTAGACACTGTAGACTTTTACTCATTTATTAAAAGGGTGAAATAATGATTGAGTAAAAAATACGCCGTTATTTATGCAGGTAGAAACCCCATTTTTCCTTGTTGGTAATCGCGCATAGCTTCTAATATTTCCGTTTGTGAATTCATTACATAGGGTCCATAATTCACTACCTCTTCGTTTAAAGGTGTTCCTGACAAAAACAAGAGCTTACTATTTACCACCGAAACTATTTTAATTCCATCACCATCTTGATTAAATTCTAGTAGCTGATTTTCATTTTGCTGTAAATTGACTTCATCATTTACGTTCACCTCTCCTTTTAGCAGGTAAACCATAGATTGATGTGCAAGCTCCAAAGGAAGTAATAACTCCCCTCCTTTTTCCATATCAATCATAAACGTATTCACAGGTGTTTGAGTTGTTATTTTACCTTCCTTACCATATAAATTACCTGCAATTAATTGTACGGTAGATTTTTTGTCTTCTGAAATTAGTACTTCAAAATCATTCGCAGAAACATGTTGGTATTTTGGTTGCATCATTTTTTTTGATGCTGGTAAATTCAACCACAATTGTATCCCTTCAAGCGTTCCTCCTCTTTCTACAAACTCCCTTGTTGGCCCCTCAGAGTGAATTATTCCCCTACCTGAAGTTGTCCATTGCACATCACCTGATTTTACAACACTTTTATTTCCTAATGAATCACGATGCAATTGTTCCCCTTGAATTAAAAATGTAATTGGCTCAAACCCACGATGTGGATGTGGCCCTAAATCAAACGGATTGTTTTGCGCATTAATTTCATAAGGTCCATAATGATGTAGCAATACAAACGGATCTATGCTGTCTATTGTTTGTGTAGGTATTGGCTGGCGTAACCGTATAGGTCCCATATTAACCAAATCACTTCTTCCGATTGTTTTAATTGTATTTAGTTTCATAATTGTTATTTTTTACTTCCCCTAAGGAAATATATTAATACAACTATATATAACCTTAGGGCTATTGTTATCTTATTTTATCTAGCAAATCACTTAATACTATTGCTTCTTCTTCCGTTAAGTTATTCATAAACGCGAGCTTACCTTCTTTATCAATAACAGTAAGTAACTTTAATCCTTCTTCTGTTACTTCAACAAAAACCACTCTTCTGTCATGCTCACATCTAATTCTATTAATCAAATTTTTATCACATAATTTATCCATTAATCGGGTAGCATTTGGCGAACGTTCTATCATTCGTTCTTTAACCAATTGAACCTTTATAGCCTCTCCTGCACCTCTAAGAATTCTTAATATGTTAAATTGTTGTGGCGAAATACCATAAGGCTTAAAAAAAGCCACTTCTTTATTGCTCAACCAATTTGCCGTATACTTAATATTAATCAATGCTTTTACACGACTAGAAGGAAACATAGATGCTATATCTTTTGAAATATCTCCCATTACAATGTTTGTTGCAATTTATCTACAGCTGTTTGTAACTGTTTACTCAAGTTATCATCAGCTACAGCACCCTCTTTAAAATTGTCATAGAAAGACGGAAATGATAAATCAGCTACAATATTTCCTCCCATATACGGAAATCTTCCTTTAGCTATTTCTAAAACGGTTGCACCTCCTCTAGCTCCTGGCGAAGTTGCCAATAACAACATTGGTGTTTCTGACCATAACTTACCATCGATACGAGACATCCAATCGAAGGCGTTTTTAAATGCTGTAGAATACGCCCCATTATGTTCGGCGAGTGATAGCACTACACCATCAGCTTCTTTTATTTCTTGTAATAAACCATGAGCGTCTTGAGGTATACCACTATCGGTTTCTACATCAATACCGTAAAGGGGTAATGAAAAGTCATTTAAATCTAATACTTTCACTTCTACCTCCTTGAGCATGCTTGCTGTGTGTACAGCTAACATTTTATTAATTGATTTTTTACTATTACTTCCTCCTAATGCAATTACTTTTTTCATTCTATTTAATTTTTGTTTTAATACTAGTTTCTTTTTTTAATAACTGTGCTACAGGACATTTCCCAGCCATAATTATTAATTTTTCTTTTTGTTTTTCAGTTATTTCCTTTTCGAATGAAATTTCCTCGATTAACGATGTTTCAATTCCTTTTTCTGTACGTTTCTTAGTCTGTATTACATTAACGGTTATTTCACCTAAATCCCATCCTTTATGAAGTGCGAAAACACGTAATGTCATACTAACACATCCACCAACGGCTGATAATAAATACTCAACAGGCGTGGGAGCTGTATTATCGCCACCATCTTCAAAAGGCCTATCCATAATCATTTCATGTTCTCTTGAAAAAGCAATTGCTTTATAACTGTCTCGAGACAATACTGTTTTTGACGCTGTCCTTTCCAATTTTATTTGTTTTTTCTTTTGCTAAAAACATAAGATATTGTCAATAATACTAAAGCCATTATAGCTCCAACTTCTTCACCATCGTTAACCATTTTATGTGCAAAAAAGGCTAATACAAAATCAAAGAAGAAACCGGCATAAGCCCATTCTTTTAATGTTTTAAATTTGGGATTCCAAATTGCAAAAAGCCCTAATAATTTGGCCCCCGCTAATGGATAAATAATATATGTAGGATAGCCAAAACTTGTAAACATCGTTTCAACCATTGCATGGTTGAAAATATACATTCCTGCTGAAAACAACATTAAAAATGTTAATAACCCTGTACTCACATAATAAATAATTTTATCTCTTTTCATTTCATATATATATTTAAATTCTCTACAAATTTACAACAAATACATTTGTTTACCAAGGAAAATACTTCCATGTAAACATAATGCAGGATTTACTATTGATTATCGCTAATATAGTTTGTACTTTAGCAAACCAATTCAACAACACAAATGGACATAAAATTCAACAAGAACGAAGACCACAATAAATTATTATTATCTGACTTAAAGCAACGCTTTGCTAAAGTTAAATTAGGTGGTGGACCAAAGAGAATAGAGAAACATCATGCTAAAGGGAAGTTAACTGCAAGAGAGCGCATTGACTATTTATTAGATAATAAAAAGCCTTCTATTGAAATAGCAGCCTTTGCTGGAGATGGTATGTATGCTGAACACGGAGGATGCCCCTCTGCTGGAGTTGTAGTTAAGATTGGTTATGTTAGTGGCAAACAATGTATTGTTGTTGCTAATGACGCAACAGTAAAAGCGGGTGCATGGTTTCCTATAACCGCAAAAAAGAATTTAAGAGCTCAAGAAATTTCTATAGAAAACAAATTACCTATCATCTATTTAGTAGATAGTGCTGGTGTTTATTTACCAATGCAAGATGAAATTTTCCCTGACAAAGAACATTTTGGAAGAATATTCCGAAATAACGCAGTAATGAGCAGCATGGGAATAACACAAATAGCTGCCGTTATGGGAAGTTGTGTTGCTGGAGGTGCTTATTTACCTATAATGGCTGATGAAGCTATGATTGTTGATAAAACAGGAAGTATTTTCCTAGCAGGTAGTTACTTGGTAAAAGCAGCTATTGGAGAAACTATCGATAATGAAACTTTAGGAGGTGCTACTACTCATTGTGAAATATCAGGAGTAACAGATTATAAAGCAAAGGATGATAAAGACGCCCTAGATACCATAAAAAGAACGATGGGTAGAATTGGTGACTTTAACAAAGCAGGTTATAACCGAGCTGAGCCAAGTCGTCCTAAAAATAACCCAGAAGAAATATTTGGAATTTTACCAAAATCCAGAGCAGAACAATACGACATGATGGAAATCATTAGCCGTATGGTTGATAATTCTGAATTTGATGAATACAAAGCTGGATACGGGCAGAGTTTAATAACCGGATACGCGAGAATTGACGGATGGGCTGTTGGTATTGTTGCCAACCAACGTAAATTAGTAAAAACTAAAAAAGGAGAAATGCAGTTTGGAGGAGTAATCTATTCTGA
>Ga0209291_1000525_pt1 | contig 36236 bp, 34 predicted proteins | sample GOMGulsemesocosm_FD_184633 | JGI IMG/M metagenome (GOLD analysis project Ga0209291, IMG submission 184633) | Methane-oxidizing microbial communities from mesocosms in the Gulf of Mexico - GOM9B Gulf of Mexico (SPAdes) (version 2) | ecosystem: Environmental > Aquatic > Marine > Cold seeps...
TTGATCTGGATCGTTAAATACTTGTATACAAAATGTTAAATCAAGGTTTAAATAAATTAACTCATCGGGTATCTCATACCATTTGATGAATAAAGGACTATTAGCTAATTTTATAAGGATATAAAAATGAGAGTACAACAGAAAGCACAACAACAAGGTTTTACGTTAATCGAACTGATGATCGTCGTCGCGATTGTAGCTATTTTAGCTGGTATTGGTATGCCTGCTTATCAGAATTATACCGATCGAGCTAAATTCACAGAAGTAGTAGCTGCAACAGGGCCGATCAAAACAGGAATTGAACTTTGTGCACAAATAGAAGGCATTGATAAATTTGTTGCTACTGCAGCCGGTTGTGGCGCATTGGGTAAAAAGGGCATTCCATCAGCACCTGCAGCTTCAGAGGAATTAAAATCTATAGCATTGAGTGTAGTTTCAAATGATATTGTTATTACCGCATCTAACAATGATACCACAGCGGTTACATACACTCTTACAGGCACAGTAAGCCAAGGTAGGGTTACTTGGGCATCTGGTGGTGGATGTGAAGACTTAGGTTATTGCTAATCTATAATGCCACACAAGCATAACGCTAGCGGCCTGGCTCACAGCCTGGTCGCTCATTCATACCTCGCTGTAGAAGAGATCCCACAACTTCTGCAAAGTGCCAAACAGGAAGGTAAAGCCTTCACGACCTATCTCGTCGACAATAACATCATCGACAGTAAAATCTTAGCGCAATTACTAGAGCGTGAATACGGCGTTCCACTACTCGATTTAGATACATTTAAACTGGAAGAAATTCCCGATAACCTGCTTAATGGAAAATTAATCGAGAAACACCATGCTTTGCCTATCTACGCCCAGGGACAAACTTTATATCTGGCGATGTCAGATCCAACCAATGTCACCGCATTAGAGGAGTTCTCTTTTAGCTTCAGTCTGCATACCGAAGTACTTTTGGTTGATGAAGTACAATTACAAAAAGCGTTAGAGATTGTACTCGAAAGTGATATTGATGCCCTTGGTGATCTGAATGATGCCAGCATTGATGAGTTAGAAGTTGATAACAACGAGTCACGCCTGGAGCAAGAAAATAACAGCGGTGCTGACGACGCCCCGATTGTTAAATTCGTCAATAAGATCTTACTGGATGCGATTAAAAAAGGCGCATCCGATATTCACTTCGAGCCCTATGAATTCAAATACCGGGTACGTTTTCGTATCGACGGTATCTTACATGAGATGGTATCGCCACCCGTAAACTTAGCGATGCGTTTTTCTGCGCGCTTAAAAGTCATGGCGCAATTAGATATTGCCGAGCGTAGAGTGCCACAAGATGGCCGAATCAAATTAAAATTATCCAAAAACAAGTCCATTGATCTACGTGTTAGCACCCTGCCCACCATGTGGGGTGAAAAAGTGGTGATGCGGATCCTAGATTCTAACCAAGCCAGTCTCAACATTGATATTCTCGGTTATGACGATACACAAAAAGCCTTGTACCTTAAAGCGTTAGAAAAACCGCAGGGCATGATCTTGATCACAGGCCCAACAGGCAGTGGTAAAACGGTGTCTTTATACAGTGGCCTCAATATCCTCAACACCGTGGAACGCAACATATCCACAGCCGAAGATCCTATCGAGATCAACCTCACAGGTATCAATCAAGTCCAGATCAACCTGAAAGCAGGACTGAACTTCCCCAGTGCATTGCGATCATTCTTACGCCAAGACCCGGATGTGGTCATGGTTGGTGAGATCCGCGATATAGAAACAGCCGAGATTTCGATCAAAGCAGCGCAAACCGGTCACTTAGTATTATCGACTCTGCATACCAACTCTGCAGCAGAAACCCTTACTCGTTTATCCAATATGGGTGTCCCTGCTTATAATATAGGTTCATCAGTCAGCTTGATCATCGCCCAACGGCTCGGCCGTCGCCTGTGCAGTGAGTGTAAGCAGCCCGAAGACATACCCGCTATCGAATTAGCCAAGCTCGGTTTTAGCCAACAGCAAATCAATGATGGGATCACTTCATTTAAAGCCATAGGTTGTAACCAATGTACTAAAGGTTATAAAGGACGCGTAGGGATCTACGAAGTCATGCCGATGTCAGATAAGATCGCACGCATGATCTTAACCGGCAGCAACTCGCTTGAACTCAGCGAACAAGCGCAGCAAGAAGGCATGAATACATTACGCCAATCAGCCTTGAAAAAAGTGATCGACGGCGTGACCAGTTTACTTGAGGTTGAGCGTATCACTAATCATTAGTGCTCAATGACTCACGATCAGTAATAAAAAATAGTCCTCTGTATAAAAAGGATCGTATCTCACACCATCAGCTAAGGATAGCATCATGGTCGCAGTAACTAAAAAAGCCAATCGCAGCACATCGACAGTCAAAAAACGCTATCCCTATAACTGGCAAGGCGTTAACCGCAAAGGCAAAAAAGTCAGCGGTGAAATGCAAGCTGAAAGTATCAGTAACTTAAAAGTTGAGTTACGTCGTCAAGGCATTAATGTATTAAAAGCCAGTCGTAAATCAACAGGTTTATTTTCCAAAGCAACGGCCAAAATAAAACCACTGGATATTGCACTTATTTCACGACAAATATCAACCATGCTTAATGCGGGCGTACCGCTGGTGCAGAGCTTAGAGATCATCGCCCGCAGTAATGATAGCCCAGCCATGCGAGCACTAATTGGTGAAGTCGCAGCAGAAGTCGCGACAGGCACACCGCTTTCAGATGCATTACGTAAACATCCACTTTATTTTGATGACTTATATTGCGATTTAATTAGCGCAGGTGAACAATCCGGTTCATTAGACAGTATTTATGATCGTATCGCGACTTATAAAGAAAAAGCAGAAGCACTCAAATCTAAGATTAAAAAAGCCTTGTTCTACCCGATTATGGTAGTCGCAGTTGCAACTGTCGTAACCTTGGTTTTATTACTCTATGTTATACCTCAATTCAAAGAAATTTTCGCAGGTTTTGGGGCTGAACTTCCCCCTTTCACCCTGTTTGTATTATCTATTTCTGACTTTGTCAGTCAATTTTGGTATTTGGTGATCGGTATATTATTCGGATTACCTTTTGCTTACCTTAAAGCTAATAAGCGTTCGATAAAAGTTAAACACATCACTGAGCGCACGATTCTCAAGATACCAGCGATTGGGCCGATCATGCACAAAGGGGCGATGGCGCGTTTTGCCAGAACTCTATCAACAACATTTGCCGCTGGTATTCCGCTTGTTGATTCATTAACGTCAGCAGCCGGCGCATCAGGTAATATTGTCTATAAAAATGCAGTCATGGATATGCGTAACGAAGTTATCGCCGGATTACAAATGCATATCGCCATGCGCTCAACCAATTTATTTCCTGATATGGTCACGCAAATGGTGATGATCGGTGAAGAGTCAGGCTCACTTGATGATATGTTGGCGAAAGTCGCCCATATTTATGAACAACAAGTCGATGATGCGGTCGATGGCTTAACCAGTTTAATCGAACCCATGATCATGGTGGTATTAGGAGTCGTCATCGGCGGCCTCGTTATTGCCATGTATTTACCTATCTTTGAAATGGGCAGTATTATGTAGTGAATATCGACCAGTGTTATTTTGATAGCAAGCTTTAACAGCTTTTCTGTGATGGGTTTGTTATCATCTTATTTCAATTAATATTTATCTATCAATTTGATTCGGTACAGGTAATTTACATGCAAGACTTAGCGCTTCTCTTTCAACTCTATCCTTGGCTATTATGGTTATTCGCTACCTTACTTGGCCTACTCGTTGGTAGTTTCTTAAATGTGGTCATTTACCGTTTACCTATCATGATGGAGCGTGAATGGAAGCAAGAGTGCACAGTTTACTTTGATGAAGAATGCAAGACCGCAAAGTCAGAACCAGAAGCAACTAAATTCAATTTATTATTACCCCGCTCCGCTTGTCCTAAATGCGATCATCAAATAACCGCATTAGAAAACATTCCCGTGATCAGCTGGTTAGTATTACGCGGAAAGTGCAGTAGTTGTGCAAACCCAATTTCAGCACGTTACCCTAGTATTGAGCTACTAACCGGTTTGTTATCGTTCGTCGTGGCCTTGTACATTCCTTACGGTATCCAATTAGCGGGGGCATTATTACTGACTTGGTGTTTAGTTGCGCTGACTTTTATCGATATCGATAAAATGTTACTACCCGACCAAATGACATTACCCTTGTTATGGTTAGGCTTACTGCTCAACGTCAACTACGCTTGGGTCTCCCCTTCAGATGCGATTATCGGTGCTATCGTTGGTTATCTATCTCTCTGGACTGTGTATTGGGGTTTTAAATTACTGACCGGTAAAGAAGGTATGGGTTATGGTGACTTCAAACTATTAGCCGCGTTTGGCGCATGGTTCGGCTGGCAGTCGATTTTAGCGATTGTATTACTCTCGTCATTTGCTGGCGCTATCATAGGTATTAGTCAAATCCTATTGAAAAAGCATACCCAAGGTAACCCCATTCCATTTGGTCCTTATCTGGCGATTGCAGGTTGGCTGTATCTTATTTGGGGTGATCAACTCGTTGATTTCTATCTATCCAATTTTATTTATTAAGGTAGAAATTTATGTATGTAGTTGGATTAACAGGTGGTATCGCATCAGGTAAAACAACCGTTGCCGATCTAATCGCGAGCGAAGGGATTAATTTAGTCGATGCCGATATTGTTGCCAGAGAAGTGGTGGCGATTGGCAGTAATGGATTAAAACAGATTAGCGCTCATTTTGGTGAACGGATATTACTGGATGATGGCAGTTTAAATCGCCCCTTGTTACGTGAAAAAATATTTTCTGATAACGCCAATAAGCAATGGTTAAATAACTTATTACATCCCATGATCCGCGCTGAATTATTAGCGCAATTAGCCGCCAGTAAGTCCGCTTATACTTTGTTAGTGGTGCCATTATTAGTTGAAAACAACCTCACCACGTTATGCAATCACGTTCTGGTTGTTGATGTGGAAGAACAAGTCCAAATCGACCGTACGATGGCGAGGGATAAGGTATCACTACAACAAGCGAATGCGATATTAAAATCACAGGCTACTCGTGAGCAGCGCCTCGCAGCAGCAGATTCGGTGGTGGTGAATAACGAACGCCAACAGCTTGAGCAGGATGTTGCCGTCTTACATCAAAAATTTCTTGAGTTAGCGGCAGCAGCCATGGCAGACTAAAGCCTTAAGCTCTGTATATTTAGGAAATCACTATGCAAGTAAATTGCCCAACCTGTCAAAAACCTGTTGAATGGGTTGCCACTAGCGAATTTCGCCCGTTTTGTTGTGAACGCTGCAAACTGATTGATCTTGGCGAATGGGCAAACGAAGAACGCGCCATTCCAGGTGAAGATGTATCACCACAAGAATTACAGCCTAAAGGTTACGAATTCGATTAAGTAGTGACCTTAGCGTAATGGCTCAGGCAAACTGAGTCATTAACATTTCAACAATCACTTGATTCGCAGCGGGAAAATTATAATCCGCCAACTCGCTGATATTTATCCAAGCCGTTTGCTGCCCTTCCAGTCCTTTACCTACCCCTTCAAACTTATCGACAAGATAGAAATCTAATTGCACGATTTTATCGCCATAATCAAATTCTAACTGGTGAAATGCCTGTGCATTCATGACGTCAAGATCCACTTCTTCTTTTAGCTCTCTGGTTAACGCCTCAAGCACAGATTCATCAGACTCCACCTTACCACCCGGAAATTCCCATTTATCACCTTGGTGCTGCGCTGAGCTACGCTTACTGATAAATACTTGTTGGCCACGAACAATTATACCAGCAGCTACATGAACGACTTTCATCATTATTTCTCTTATTTAATAATTGGAATAAAGTATAGATAACAAAAAGCGCTAAAACATTGCTGCTTTAACGCTTTCAATTTTAAGTAATAACCGTCACTAATAAATAGTGTTCGCTACTAGCTTAATTTACCATGACACTGTTTGAACTTAGCGCCTGAGCCACAAGGACAAGGATCATTACGGCCTACTTTTTGGCCTTGACGCACAAATGTTTCAGCATCTGGCGTTGCCGATGCATCTGCAAGCTGGTTTTCAGCCGCTGCATGGCTCATGCTTTGTGGTAATGACTCACTACGACGACGCTGTGCTTCAACCGCTTCTACGTCTTCTGGTGCTTGCACCTGCACTTTAGATATAACGCCAACCACATCTGATTTTAGATTTTCTAACATTTCAGTGAACAGCTCAAACGACTCACGCTTGTATTCTTGTTTCGGGTTTTTCTGTGCATAACCACGTAAATGAATACCTTGACGTAAATGGTCCATCGCAGCTAAATGCTCTTTCCATAAACCATCCAGGGTTTGTAGCATAACTGCTTTTTCAAACTGACGGATCACTTGTGCACCAACCGCGTCTTCTTTCGCTGTGTAAGCTTCTTTGGCTGCAGTCATGATACGCTCACGAATCTTCTCTTCGTATAACTTAGTATCATCATCTAACCATTGCTGGATTGGCAGTTCAAGCATGAAATCAGCACGCAAACGCTGCTCTAAACCTGAGATATCCCACATTTCATGTAATGATTGTGGTGGAATATAAGCATCCATTACCGCGTTGATTACGTCTTCACGGATCACAACCATAGTTTCGCTGATATCTTCCGCTTCCATTAATTCATTACGTTGCTCATAAACCACTTTACGCTGGTCATTAGCGACGTCATCGAATTCAAGTAACGATTTACGAATATCAAAGTTACGGCCTTCAACTTTACGTTGTGCGTTTTCGATTGCGCGTGTTACCCACTTATGCTCAATCGCTTCGCCTTCTTCCATACCCAGTTTTTTCATCATGCCAGTAATACGGTCTGATGTGAAAATACGCATTAACGGATCGGTCATTGACAGATAGAAACGTGTAGAACCCGCATCACCTTGACGACCAGAACGACCACGTAATTGGTTATCAATACGACGAGATTCATGACGTTCCGTACCAATAATGTGTAAGCCACCCGCAGCAAGTACAGCGTCATGACGAGCTTGCCATTCCGCTTTAATATGTGCGATTTGCGCTTCAGTTGGATTCTTCAGCTTATCAACTTCAGTCTGCCAGTTACCACCTAACACGATATCGGTACCACGACCAGCCATGTTAGTTGCAATCGTAACAGCCCCAGAACGACCCGCATCAGCAACAATCTCAGCTTCACGTTCATGGAATTTCGCATTCAATACGTTATGTTTGATTTTGTCTTTTTTAAGTAGTTTCGAGAGTAACTCAGAGCTTTCAATTGATACAGTACCAACCAGCACTGGCTGCTGTCTTTCTACACAATCTTTAATATCTTCAATGATCGCAACATGCTTCTCATCAGCAGTCAGATAAACCAGATCACCAAAGTCTTTACGCGCCATTGGTTTATTGGTCGGCAAGACAACCGTTTCAAGGCTATAGATAGATTGGAATTCAAATGCTTCAGTATCAGCCGTACCAGTCATACCCGATAGCTTTTCATACATACGGAAATAATTCTGGAACGTGATCGATGCTAAAGTTTGGTTTTCATTTTGAATTTTAACACCTTCGCGTGCTTCTACCGCTTGATGTAAACCTTCTGACCAGCGACGTCCAGGCATAGTACGGCCCGTATGTTCGTCAACAATAACAATCTCGCCTTCATCACTAACGATATAATCCACGTCTTTTTCAAATAACGTATGTGCACGTAATGCCGCATTGATGTGATGTAATAATGAAATATTTGCCGCAGAGAACAAATTGTCATCTTCGCTTAATAAGCCACGCTCTTTGAGCATTTCTTCAACTTTAATTTGACCGTTTTCAGTCAGTAATACTTGTTTGTTTTTTTCATCGACCGTGAAGTGACCATCACCAGTGTATTCTTCGGTATCTTCCTGTTCTTGCTGTTCTAGCAGTGGAATGATGGTGTTGATCTTAGTATATAGCTCTGAACTATCATCAGCAGGACCAGAGATGATAAGCGGGGTACGCGCTTCATCAATTAAGATTGAATCCACTTCATCGATGACAGCGTAATATAACGGACGCATAACACGCTGTTGCGGCTCAAAGGCCATGTTGTCACGCAGATAATCAAAACCAAATTCATTATTAGTGCCGTAAGTAACATCTGCAGCATACGCGTCACGTTTTGCCATGTTATCCATGCCTGAAACGTTAAGGCCAACGGTTAAACCTAAAAATTCAAACAGTTCACGATTCCATTCCGCATCACGTGCAGCAAGGTAATCATTCACCGTAATAATATGTACACCTTTACCTGTTAATGCATTTAGATAGGCTGGTAATGTTGCTGTTAGAGTTTTACCTTCACCCGTACGCATTTCAGCAATCTGATTATTATTTAAAACCATACCACCAAGTAACTGCACATCGAAATGGCGCATGCCAAATACACGTTTAGAACCTTCACGAACAACCGCGAATGCTTCAGCTAAAATGCTATCAAGTGATTCACCGGCAGCAACACGCTGTTGAAAATCAACTGTTTTTGCTTTTAATTCTGCATCTGATAATACTTCAAAATCAGCTTCTAATTGATTGACCTGTTTTACAACTTTATGCAATTTTTTTAAAATGCGGTCATTGCGGCTACCGACTATTTTTGTAATTATATTAGTTAACATTTTATGACCAAAAGTTATTGTGAATCTATTTGAAATTTAAAGCATTTTAGCGATAAACATAGCGTTTAGGATCGACTTGTCGTCCCGATTTTAGCACTTCGTAGTGCACATGAGGTCCAGTAGAGCGCCCTGAACTTCCCATAATAGCAATAGTTTGCCCCTTGCCAACAACATCGCCTTCTTTTGCGATGAGCTCTTTAGCATGGGCATAACGTGACGACAGACCATTTCCGTGGTTAATTTCGATTAATAGCCCATAACCAGAACGTCTTCCAGACCAAGTTACCACTCCAGCACCCGTTGCAATAATATTCATGCCATTATTACCTGCAAAATCAATCCCCTTATGCATAGTCGCTCGCCCTGTAAAAGGGTCTTTACGCACGCCGTAATGGGACGATAACCAAGAACCACGTTGAATAACTGGACGTCCAGATAAAACAGCCTCATCAGTTATATTGTGATTCAATAGCATAGTTTCAAGTAGCGATAGTTGTTGGGTGCGATTATTTACTTCAAGTGACAATAAATCCATCTCTTCGAGCAAGGCTTGTAAATCAACAGCATAACTAGAATCTGTAACAATCGGACCGCCAATTGCAGGTTTTAGGTTAAAATCAAATTCACCACGCGTTAGACTGGCATTTTTAGCCAATTCATCGCCTAATAAACTCAAACGGTTAACCTCCGCTTGCATCATGCCAACTTTACTCGCAAATACGGCGATTTTCAAATCAGTTTCTTGACGTAGCGTAAGAACTTCATCTGCTTGTTGCTGATATTTCTGTTGCGTTTTCGCAATCTTAAGTTGTATAGCTTGGGAAGAGAAATTTGAATAGAGAAACCAAGAAGACGTGATCGAGATAGCAATAACAGCTATGAATGCAAATATTAAAACGTAGATATTAAATAATTTAGAATGGTTATGTTTACCATTCGAGTAAGTCACTGTAACGCTCATAATCTTTTATTAACTGATGAATTGGTGACACTAAATATAAACAATTTAATGCCACAATTCTATCTGTATTTATCTCAGAGTAAACTAACTCACTCAGTTCCGAGATACCAAACCGATTTGATTAGATTATAACGCCAGTTCTAAATTTGGTTCTAACCAACGAATTGGCGCATCTTGGGCTTCATCTACAGTGGTGAATTCCCATGCTTCTTGATTAGCAAGTAATGCTCTTAGCAATAAATTATTCATGCCGTGGCCAGTTTTAAATGCTCTAAACTCACCTAGGATTGAATGACCTGATAAGTACAGGTCTCCGACAGCATCAAGTACTTTATGTTTCACAAATTCATCTTCATAACGTAAACCGTCATCATTTAAAATACGGAACTCATCGATCACAATAGCGTTCTCTAGGCTACCACCCAGTGCAAGGTCTTGCGATTGAAGATATTCAATGTCTTTCATAAAGCCAAAAGTACGTGCTCGGCTGATTTCTTGATGGAACCAATCACCCGAAAAGTCTGCTCGAATATGTTGATTTTGACCTTCAAACACAGGATGATCAAATTCAATACGTAAATCCATAATAAAACCATGGTTCGACGGTAAAAATTCAGCCCATTTGTCGCCATCTTCAACACGTATAGGTTGTTTTATTTTAATAAACTTCTTAGCGCAGTTTAGCTCTTCGATTCCCGCGCTTTGCAGTAAGAAAATAAAAGGACTTGCACTGCCATCCATAATTGGAATTTCAGCCGCATCTACTTCAATAATAATATTATCAATGCCGAGACCTGCTAAGGCCGCATTTAGATGTTCTACGGTCGAAATCCGGTGACCATCTTCGTTGATTAGACAAGTGCATAACATCGTGTCTTTCACCATGTCAGCAGATGCTTTGAAATCAACAACTGGATCAAGATCAATACGACGATAAATAATACCGGTATTCGCTGCCGCTGGACGAAGATTAAGGGTAACCTTGTTGCCAGAATGCAGACCGATACCGGTGCCACGTACTGCTTGTTTTAATGTTCTTTGCTTAATCATTAATGTTACCCTATTTAAATCCCACACTCCAACGCGAGGCCGAGTAATTTACCACAGCCCTACAGGAAATGCAAAATAACCAGTCCAAACACGTCTTGTATAATTCACTCTTTACGCTAAAAACAACCCGTAAGACTGAATCATATCTAGCTATAATACAATAAAGTATTAGTCAGCTTGGCGACGTAAGAACGCTGGAATATCTAAATAATCCGGTTCACTTTTCGTTGCCGTTGTTGTATTACTTTCACCAACAGCAACTTTCTGCACATCTACTTGCTTATCGGCAGGCATCACAGTCGCTTTAACGGTTTCTTCAACACGTATCGATTCAGCTTTCGCTTCTTCTACTTTTTTAGCTGGTGTTGGTACTAAAGTAATATCGGGTTTGTTTTCAGCACCGATACCCGTAACAACAACAGTTACACGCAATTCATCCGTCATTTCAGGGTCGATTACCGCACCCACAACAACGGTTGCATTATCAGAAGCAAAGGCTTTAACTGAATTACCTACTGTTTCGAATTCTTCGATATTGATATCGAGGCCAGCAGTAATATTAACCAGAATACCCCGAGCACCCGCTAAATCAACATCATCAAGTAATGGGCTTGAGATAGCAGCTTCTGCAGCTTCTGCGGCTCGATCTTCACCAGAAGCAACACCGGTACCCATCATTGCAGTACCCATTTCACTCATGACTGTGCGAACATCGGCGAAATCCACGTTGATTAGACCTGGACGCGTAATGAGTTCCGCAATACCTTGTACAGCACCAAGTAATACGTTATTAGCAGCTTTGAATGCATCTAATAAACTGACACCACGACCCAATACTTTCAATAATTTGTCGTTAGGTATTGTAATCAAAGAATCAACTTGTTCACTTAAGGCATCGATACCAGCTTGTGCATAACTCAAGCGACGCTTACCTTCAAACGAGAAAGGTTTAGTGACTACAGCTACCGTTAAAATCCCTAATTCTTTAGCAATTTCAGCAACAACCGGAGCAGCACCAGTACCTGTACCACCGCCCATACCCGCAGCAATAAAGATCATATCAGAGCCTTGCAGCTGCTCACGAATACTATCGCGATCTTCCATTGCAGCTTCACGACCTACTGTTGGGTTTGCGCCCGCGCCCAAACCTTTAGTGATAGTGTTACCGATTTGAATAACAGATCCAGCGGCTGAATTACGTAATGCTTGTGCATCTGTATTTACGACAATAAATTCAACACCTTCAATTGTTTCACTGACCATGTGATCAACAGCGTTACCGCCGCCGCCACCAACACCAATGACTTTAATGACAGCTTCATCGTGACTATCATCTAGTAGTTCAAACATGGTAATATCTCCAAAAATCTTATAGGGTTTTAAAACCCGCCTTTGAACCAGCTCATTATTCTTTTAAGTAACTGATTACAATTATTCCGTTCTACGACTACGTCTGTTGTTGGTTCGAACTGATGTTCTTTACCAAACTGAAGTAAGCCAACCGCTGTTGAATACACTGGTGTATTTACATATTCAGTTAATCCATTTATATTTAATGGAATACCTATTCTAACTTGTGAGTTGAATACGCTTTCTGCACATTCAACTAAACCTTCAATTTGTGCCGCACCACCAGTAAGTACAATGCCAGCCGCCAATTTATCCAGTTTTAATGACTCTAAAATAGTTTTTAATTCAGCTTCAACCATTCCGAATAGTTCAGAATATCGAGGTTCGATCACTTCTGCAAGTGTTTGTCGCTGTAAAGTGCGCGATGGTCGTCCACCGACACTTGCAACTTCGATAGTATCATCACGTTGTAATAACTTAGCATGCGCACAACCAAAGTTAACTTTAATCTCTTCTGCGTCTGCAGGAGGGGTACCAAATGCATACGCAATATCACTAGTAACTGCATTACCTGCATACGAAAATACCGATGTATGACGTAATGAACCATCATAAAATACGGCGATATCAATAGTGCCACCGCCAATATCGACAACACATACACCGAGTTCTTTTTCATCGTCGGTAACAACTGCATAACTTGATGCGAGAGCAGAAAAAATTAACTTATCCACTTGTAGTTCACAACGCTCAGCACATTTTACAATATTTTTTGCCATATCATTGTGACAAGTGATCAAATGTACCTTCGCTTTCATCCGAACACCGGATAAACCAACTGGATTTTTAATCCGTTCTTGATAATCAATAGCATATTCTTGTGGAATTACGTGTAAAATTCGATGTTCGTCACGAATTCTCACAGATCTTGCAGTGTAGATCACATTATCTACATCATCTTGTGTGACCTCATCTTCCGAGATTGCCACCATGCCAATTTCATCTTGGCTGCTAATGTGTTTACCTGAAATACTCAGGTAGACAGAAGATATTTTCATATCCGCCATCATTTCGGCTTCTTGTTTGGCACGTTGAACAGCTTTAACAACAGATTCCAGGTCGTTTACCCCCCCTTTATCCATGCCTCTCGATGCACTTTGTCCTAAACCGATAATGTTCAGTTCACCGTCAGGTAATAATTCACCTACAACAACGGCAATTTTTGATGTGCCGACATCTAAACCTACTATTAATTTTCGTTCCATCGATTTAGTCATTGTCATTACTCTTTATTGTCATTTTTCCAGCCAACTGAGAAACCTGTATCGTAACGTAAATCTATATAGGCTATTTTTTCTTTATCTAATACTGCAACATAATCGATATAGCGCTGAATTCGAGATATTGCATTTTCTCGTCCTAAACGAAGCATAATACCATTACTTAATTCGACCGTGATTGCATTACGTAAATTAAGCGAAACTTTAACTATTTTATAATTATTTAGCTGCAGCAATCCGTTGAACTCATTGAATTTGGCGAGTGTTTGTTCGATTTTATCATTCGGACTATAAAGTTTCACTAATGATTTCGGCGCACTATTGATATCTGCATCAAACACTATCCCGTCTTCGTTCAATAATTGCGTATCATTCCACACTGCAACAACGGGTTGTTCTTGAATATATACACGCAATAAATCAGGCCAACTTTTACGTACCGACGCGTGATAAACCCAAGGTAACGATTCAATTTTATTTTGAATATCATCAACATTTACCGAAAAGTAATTTTCTATTGCCGGTTTTTGCAACAAGACGGTTCGGATATCATCGTCACTAACATACTCTCGATCCCCCTGAATAATCAGGGCTGACATTGGCATTTTGCTGGCATCGGTCAAGTATGCTTCCATACTGCTAAACATCCAGCTAAAAAATACTAACACCAAAAAAAAGAAAAAGAGACCTAAACTACGCCTTAAACGTAATGGCGCTAATTCTTCAGCGCAAACTTCATCCGCTTGAATCTCAAGTTCTGTGAGCGCGTAGATATTATCATCTAAGGCTTCATTTCTCGGTGTTGGAATAACAGCTGTCATATCAAAATTCGTTTATTAATGCGCGAGCGCTAATACTTTAGAAACCAAACTCTCGAAGTTATACCCAGCAGCATTGGCCGCCATTGGCACCAAACTCTTTTCTGTCATGCCCGGTACCGTATTTACTTCCAACAATTGAAACTGACCCCGTGCATCTAACATTGCATCAACACGACCCCAGCCCTCTGCAGCTACAGCACGAAATGCTTTTAATGCATAAGCTTGCAGTTGTTGACGTTGTTCATCGGTAATAGGGGCTGGACACAAGTACTCCGTGGTATTTGATTGGTACTTAGCTTGATAATCATAAAACGTATTTGGCGTTTTAAGCTGAATCACCGGCAACACTTCATCACCTAAGATCGCAACCGTGAATTCAGGTCCTTCAATCCATTGCTCAATTAAGATCTCATTATCATACTCAAACGCAGCCGTGACAGCTGTTTCTAATTCCGCTACGTTATGCACTTTCGCCATACCGATACTGGAGCCTTCTTTCGCCGGTTTAATAATTACCGGAGAACCAAGATCCGCAATAATATCGCTTGCTATCGCATTATCAAAATGATTTGGTGTAACAATGCGATAAAGCGCAGTCGGTAAACCTTGAGACTGCCAGATTTGTTTAGTACGGATCTTATCCATCGCTAATGCGGCGCCTAAAACCCGGCTACCGGTATAAGGAATGGCAAGCTGCTCTAATGCACCTTGCATCACACCGTCTTCGCCACCACGGCCATGTAGTGCAATAAACGCATGGGTGAAACCATCACCCCTCAGTTGACTAACATCGTATTCGGCGGTATCTAAAGCATGCGCATCAACACCTGCACGTTGTAAGCCTGATGTGACTGCGATGCCCGATTTTAGTGAGACTTCACGTTCGGCAGAATACCCACCAAATAATACCGCTACTTTTTTAATGCTTGTTACGCTCATGATTACTTCTTCCATTGTTTCATCGTACTAACATTCATTTCCATTGCCGCCAGTTCCTTAGCAAGCGTACCCACATTACCAGCACCTTGGGTTAATACCAAGTCACCGTTTTGTAAATGCTCAGCTAAAATGGCTGGGATTTCATCTGGACTAGAAACAAAAATTGGTTCAATATTACCACGTTGTCTAATACTACGACATAATGAGCGACTATCAGCACCAGGGATTGCTTCTTCACCTGCCGGATATACTTCTAATAAAAATAACAGATCAACCTTTGATAACACGTTTGCAAAATCTTCATACAAATCACGGGTACGTGTATAACGATGTGGTTGGAATACCGAAACCAAACGTTTTTCAGGCCAGCCTGCACGTGCGGCAGTAATAGTAACATCAACCTCGGTCGGGTGATGACCATAGTCATCAACCAGCATCACATTACCTGCGCCTGAATCAAATTCACCAAGATGATCAAAACGTCGACCAGTACCCGCAAAGTTAGCGAGCGCGGTAATAATCGCGCTATCATCAATACCATCTTCAGTCGCGACAGCTACTGCAGCAGTCGCATTTAAAGCATTATGTTGACCCGGAGAATTCAAGCTTACACGTAAATCTTCGCGATCTTTACGACAAATCGTAAAGTGACTTTTATGACCTTTTTGCACATAATCGATAATACGTACGTCGGCATTTTCGGAGAAACCATAAGTCACGACCTGACGACCAATGTCTGGGATCAACTTTTCAATAACTGCATCATCAGCGCACATAACGGCTAAACCGTAAAATGGCAAGTTATGCAGAAAATCCATAAAGGTTTTTTCTAATTTAGCAAAATCACCACCATACGTATCCATATGGTCAGCTTCGATGTTCGTCACGACAGCAACCATCGGCTGCAGCAGTAAGAATGATGCATCGCTCTCATCCGCTTCAGCAATCAGATAACGACTTTTACCTAAACCTGCATTGGTGCCAGTGCTCTTCACTAATCCGCCATTAACGAATGTAGGGTCTAAGCCTGCTTGATGGTAGATACCTGTCACTAGTGCTGTAGTCGACGTTTTACCATGTGTGCCTGCAATCGCAATCCCATGACGAAAGCGCATTAATTCTGCTAGCATTTCAGCACGTTTAATCACCGGAATACGGTTTTCATGTGCCGCCATAATTTCAGGATTTGTGAAATCGATAGCCGTTGATACCACCACTACGCTAGCATTCAGTACATTTTCCGCTTTATGCTCAAAATTAATTTTTGCACCTAATTTGACTAAACGTTCAGTCACTGGATTAGGCGCGAGATCAGAACCCGTGATCTGATAACCTTCATTCGCTAATACTTCTGCGATCCCACCCATTCCAGCACCACCGATGCCAACAAAATGAATAGTTTTCACACGACGCATCTCTGGCACTACCGTTCTTAGTTGTGCGATCTTTTGTTCAGACATTATCTATCTCTCTTAACTTAATGCTGAACAGGCATTTGCGACCTGCTCAGTTGCATCTAGAATAGCAGCACTTTTGGCTGCATTTGACATAGCGACAAGTTGTGCTTCATCGTCAATCCATTGCTGTAATAATTTGGCTAAATCCACGGCATTTAATTGGCCTTGTGGGAGTAATACCGCGCCACCTGCTTGTACCAATGATTGGGCATTTTTAGTCTGATGATCATCCACTGCATGTGGTAATGGAATAAAAATAGCGGGTAGTCCTGCAACAGCCACCTCTGACACCGTCAACGCACCTGCACGACACACTACCACATCAGCTTGATGATAAGCTTGCGCCATGTCATCAATAAAATCAGATACTTTAATCTCAGCTGTAACACCAGCAGACTGATAAGCAACATTCACCGCAGTACTATTATTTTTACCCACTTGATGGCGGATACTAATTTTATCTTGGGGTAATAGCGCCAGTGCTGCTGGTAACGTTTCATTTAATACTTTTGCGCCTAAGCTACCACCAACAACCAATACCGTCAGCTTACCTGTGCACACGTGTGGTCGTGCATGTAAAGCCAGTACATCTTCACGTACTGGATTGCCAACCAACAGACCCTGAGAAAATGCACCAGGAAAGGCCATGAGTACACGTTTAGCAATTTTAGCTAATAGACGGTTAGTGAGACCTGCCGCCGCATTTTGCTCATGCAATACCACGGGAATACCTTGTAACCAAGCCGCTACGCCACCCGGTCCACTAGCAAACCCCCCCATCCCTAAGACAACATCAGGTTTGAATTTTTTCATCACTTTACGTGCCTGTAACACGGATTTTAAAATTCGAAAGGGTGCAAGACATAAACGCTTAACTCCGTTACCACGCACCCCTGAAATATCAATGAATGAAATATCAAATCCATGTTGTGGGACTAAATCGGCCTCCATACGATCCGCAGTACCAATCCAATGAATCGCCCAGCCCTGCTGTTCTAAATATTTTGCTACCGCAATACCAGGAAATACGTGACCACCAGTGCCACCAGCCATCACTAATAAACGTTTTGTCATAATATTATCTTTCAGTGTAATAAGATTTAATCAGTTATTAAGGCGTAACTTGCTCATACATATGATAACTAACTGGGAGTTGTACTATTTGACATCGACACTTTTTGTGCACGATATTCATAATCGATTCGTAATAGCACCGCCACAGCACAACTCATAATTAGTAAGCTCGACCCACCATAACTCACGAGGGGTAATGTTAACCCTTTCGTTGGTAATAATCCGGAGGCTGCACCAACGTTAACCAAGGTTTGAAAACAAAACCAAACACCAATGCTAATTGCTAAAAAACCAGCAAAAAATTGATCCGTTTCCAGACTACGACGACCAATTTGCAGCGCTTTAAATACCAATAACATCTGTAGCATCAAGACGATAAAAACGCCAACGAAACCTAATTCTTCAGCTAGAATTGCAAATACAAAATCGGTATGAGCTTCTGGTAGATACTCTAATTTTTGAATCGAGTTACCAAGCCCTTCACCGCTAAAACTACCACGGCCAAATGCCATTAAGGATTGGGTTAATTGATAACCACTACCAAATGGATCATCCCAAGGGTCAAGAAAAGAGGTTATCCGTCGCATTCGATACGGCGATAATATCACTGCTAATACACCCAGTAAAATAGCCACAACACATAGTGCCATGAAGTGCACCAACTTTGCACCACCGATAAATAACAGTGCTACACTGGTGGTTAAAATAACCATCACAGAGCCGAAATCAGGTTGAAAAAGAAGCAATGTAGAGATAACAGCGATCACCAGTAAGCCATTAACAAAACCTTTATAGCTTTCTTGTAATAAGCTTTTTTGACGGACTAAATAACCTGAAAAATAAATAAAGAGGGAAAATTTAGCAAACTCGGCGGGCTGCATATTCAAGGGGCCAAGCGAGAGCCAACGAGTACTGCCATTAACCGTACGACCAATGACTAATACCACGATCAATAAAGCAATAGCGACAAATAAAAACCGCACACTATTTCGCTCATAAAAGACAATCGGTACATTCAACACACAGATTGCAGCACACAAGGACACGCTCAGAAAGACTAAATGCTTTTTCACAAACATGAAGGGATCATCACCCAACGCAATTCCTTCAGGTAAGGATGCCGATGCAACCATCACCAAACCAACCATCATTAAAATAATCGCTAATAATAATAGCTGGCGATCATAAACCGCCGCGCGCTGCTCTTCAGCACCTAATAAATAGGCTTTCGTCCGTGTCAGAAATTCCATTATAATGCCTTCACTAGCGCTCTAAAGTGGTCACCCCGAGCCATAAAATTAGCGTACATATCGATACTTGCACATGCAGGTGACAACAAAACCCAGTCACCCGGTTGTACAAGCTCACTAATTTCAGCAATCGCAACGGCCAAGTCAGGGACCTGTTTCGTATTTTCCGTTAACGCCGAAAAGCGTTCACCGTCTTTACCAAAGCAATACGTCAACGCAATGTCATCACGTAATGCGGGGACTAAAGGACTAAAATCAGCGCCTTTGCCATCTCCGCCAACAATCAGGTATAAGTGTCCTTTAACACTGCTTTTCAACCCGGCCAGCGCCGCTAGTGTAGCTCCGACATTGGTGGCCTTAGTATCATTAATCCACCTTACCCCATTAAGTTCACGAATAAACTCACAGCGATGTGCTAGCCCCGTAAATTGACGCAAGCCCGGTAACGTTTTAGTTCTATCCACACCTGCCGCATCAAGCAGGGCAATGGCAGATAATGCGTTCATTAAATTATGCACACCGGTGATCTGTAACTCATCGGCGCTGATAATACCCTCACCTTGATAAGCAAGCCAAGTACTACCGCGTTGTTGGATCAAGCCATAATCAGCATCATCTTCACCAAAGCTACACTTAACCACATTGAGCGTATTATCTTGTGCAGGACAAGCCGTTAATACATCATCACGATTTGTCACCACGGTTTGCGCATGCTGATAAATTGATAATTTGGCTTGGCGATAGGCTTCGAAATCAGGGTAACGATCAAGATGGTCGTCTGTTACGTTCAGTACGGTCGCAGCAATAGCCTTTAGACTATGGGTAGTTTCTAATTGAAAGCTTGAAAGCTCTAACACATATAACTGATAAGGATCGGCTACATCCAGTAGGTCTAATGCTGGAATGCCAATGTTGCCACCGATTGCGGTTTTTACGCCTGCCGCATTCGCCATTTCACCAACCAGTGTGGTCACGGTTGATTTACCGTTTGAGCCAGTGATGGCAATAATGGGCGCTTTTGCAGCCCTGACAAACAACTCAATATCACCAATCACTTCAACACCATGTTGTTGCGCAGCGGCGATCGCAGGCGTTGCAATGGCAATACCAGGACTGACAACTAATTGTTTAGCTTGTAATAAGATCTCTGGATGTAAGCCACCCTTATATAAGGTTACCTGAGCTGGCAACTCATCTTGTCCCGGCGGTGCATCACGACTATCCACAACAACAGGAACTATGCCTTGCTTTAGAAAATAACGGACACAAGACAGACCGGTTTGGCCTAAACCAACAATAACGATAGGCGATGCCATATTTTGCTCAGATAATGGTGTCATTAGCGTACCTTCAACGTGGCTAAGCCAATAAGTACTAAAATAATAGTAATGATCCAAAAGCGTACAATCACACGCGGTTCAGGCCAACCTTTTAGTTCATAATGGTGATGAATTGGTGCCATTCTAAAGATGCGTTGACCACGTAACTTATAAGAGCCTACTTGTAAGATAACCGATACTGTTTCCATAACAAAAACACCACCCATGATCACTAACATAAACTCTTGGCGAACTAATACCGCGAGCGTACCTAAACCCGCACCTAATGCCAATGAACCAACATCGCCCATAAATACTTGCGCTGGATACGTGTTAAACCATAAGAAGCCAAGTCCGGCACCAACCATCGCCGCACACACAATCACTAATTCACTGGCTTGTGGGATGTAAGGGATAAACAGATACTCAGCAAATTTAACGTTACCTGTTAAGTAAGATACAAGCATAAATGCACCTGCGACTAATACCGTTGGTAAGATAGCTAAACCATCTAAACCATCGGTTAAGTTAACCGCATTACTACTCCCCACAATCACAAAATAAGTTAATACAATGAATAACAATCCAAGTTCTGGCATATATTCTTTAAAGAAAGGCACAACTAATGTCGTTTCTGCCGCCGAACCTGCCGTTGCATAGAGGTAAACAGCGATACCAATTGCGACCGCTGACTGCCAGAAATACTTCCAACGCGCAATCAAGCCATCGGTATCTTTACGGATCACCTTGCGATAGTCATCCACAAAACCAATCGCACCAAACGCAACAAACACAAACATCATGATCCAAACATAGGCATTATCTAATCTTGCCCATAATAGCGTTGATACTAAAATTGCAACTAGGATCATTACGCCCCCCATTGTTGGCGTACCACGTTTACTGAAATGTGATTCAGGGCCATCATCACGTACCACTTGACCAATCTGCATATCTTGCAAATAGCGGATAAGTTTAGGTCCCATCCATAATGTCAGTAATAACGAGGTAATTATCGTGATAATTGCACGAAATGTGAGATATGAAAAAACTCTGAATAGCGAGAAATGCTCACTTAAAGATTCGAACAACCAAACTAACATTTTATTTCCTTTACTGTATTTTTAACTAACATTGTATTTTCGATTAACATAGCACTGTTCTCAGATAGCTTTGTGGTTAACAAACTGATTGCCAGCTCCATTTTAGCACTACGGGAACCTTTAAATAATAAAGTAAACATCTGCTCTTTAGGAGCAGTAGTGATTAAGTCAACTAACGCATCAACCAGTGCTGGCTGTGCTAAAAAGGCGCGACCAATAACACCAGCAGTTAATGCAGCTTCACGGCTAACGGCACCACAAGTATAAACATGGTCAACCTGTTGCTGCTGAGCATAATGCCCAACTTGTTGATGCATATCAGCAGTACTAACGCCCAGTTCTCCCATATCGCCCATTACTAATACATTTGTTGATTTGAAATGGGTTAATACATCAATGGCCGCCTTTACTGAGGCAATATTGGCATTATAGCTATCATCAATAATACGAATACGTGAGGTTAATTGTGATATTTTCAATCGGCCCTGTACACTAACCATAGATTCAAGGCCTAACTTAATGGTTTTAATATCAATACCAAAACAACTTGCCATTGCAGCCGCGGCTAATGCATTAGCGACATTATGACGACCTGCAACACCTAAGTTAATTGTACAGTCACTATCTGGCGTACATAATCTAAACGTCGAGTTACCCGAACCATCAAATTCAATATTAGCTGCAAAATAATCAGCACTCTCATCAACAACCGAAAAGTTAACATGTCGCTCTGAATCAACTTTACGTAACCAGTATTGATAAAACTTATCATCGCGGTTTAGTACCGCCATACCTTGTTGCTTAACCCCTGATAATATTTCACTTTTAGCCAATGCGATGCCCTGTAGATCACCAAAGCCTTCTAAGTGTGCCGCATCAACATTATTGATTAACACCACATCTGGCAATACCAACCCCGTGGTATAAGCAATTTCTTTTTTGTGATTAGCACCAAGCTCCATCACCGCAAATTGGTCTTCTTGCTGTAAGCGCAGTAATGTCAATGGAACACCAATGTCGTTATTAAAATTGCCTGCAGTTGCTAATGTTGGTGCTACTTGTTTTAAAATCGCCGCCAGCATTTCTTTCGTCGTGGTTTTTCCATTACTGCCAGTAAGCGCTGCAACTTTAGGATTAACATGTTCACGCACCATTTTACCTAACAGACCTAAAGCAACACGGCTATCTTTTACCAGAATTTGCGGGATATCCACCGCTTGCTTTTTTGTTACAATAGCAGCAATAGCACCTTGCTCTGCCGCTTTGGCAACAAAACTATTGGCATCAAAATTATCACCACTTAACGCGACGAACAAATCACCAACTTTAATCGTGCGTGTATCTGTTGAAACATGAGTAATGACGACATCATCACCTTGGTACTTGGCATTGAGTTGTGTCGCAATTGCACTTAACGCTAAACTAATCATTATTTGTTACTCAACATCTCTGTAATCGTCTCTCGATCACTATAATGGTGTTTATCTACACCGATAATTTGATAATCTTCATGGCCTTTACCTGCCACCAAAATAATATCGTCAGCACGACTTTGTTCCATCGCCCAATGAATAGCACTACGGCGATCATGAATAACTTGCATTGCATCAGGGTTAGCAAGACCGATTTTCATATCATCTACAATCGAAGACGCAGACTCAGTACGTGGATTATCATCTGTAATGACAGCCATATCTGCAAATTGTTCAGCTACTTGTGCCATTATTGGTCTTTTACCTGTATCTCGGTCACCACCACAGCCATAAATGCACCAGAGCTTGCCTTCACAATGCACACGTAATGCTTGCAGGGCTTTTTCTAATGCGTCAGGTGTGTGAGCATAATCAACCACGAAAGCAGCTTGCCCTGCTTGTTTGAATAATTCCATACGGCCACATACGGCGGTTAATTTTGGTGCTACCTGTAATAAATCATCCAAATCATAACCGAGTGCTAACAAACTCGCGCAAGCGGCCACCACATTAGAGGCATTAAACTCGCCAATTAAACCACATCGCAGTGTACCTTCACCCCAGCTGGTTTTTAACTCGCAGCTAAAACCACCGGTATCAAAATTTAAATCATGACAACATAAAAAAGCACCAGAATAGGCTGATAAATCTTGCAGGACTGAAAATCGGATAGCATCAGGCCATTGCTGTGCCCATGCTTTACCGTAAGTATCATCAACGTTAAGGATCCTATGTTTCACAGCACCTTGAAATAAGATTTTTTTGGCATCGGCATAACTATCCATATCTCCATGATAATCAAGATGATCACGGGTTAGATTGGTAAATAATGCCACATCAAAATCGAGAGAATTCACACGACCTTGAATCAAACCGTGTGAGGATACTTCCATAGCACACAATTCTGCACCTTGTTGTACTTGGTTCGCTATTTCAGCTTGTACATCTAAGCCGCTACCTGTGGTATTTTCGGTTTGCACTAATTGATCGAATAAGCCATTACCGATCGTCCCCATCACACCAGCTTTACCGTTTAATAAAGTAACCCAGTTGGCAATAATCTGCGTGATAGTGCTTTTACCATTAGTGCCTGTAACACCGACAAGTTTTAATTGCTGCGAAGGAAATTGATAAAAACTATCGGCTAATGCGGATAAGGCCTGATTTAGACCAAAAAAAGCAACAATAGGGATACCATCAACATATTCAATATGACCATGTTCAGCCTGAATATCAGCGTCTTTCAATACCAATATCGCACCACATTGTAATGCATTGCCAATAAATCGGCGACCATCAAGGGCATGACCATTTACCGCGACAAAACAGTCACCCGCTTGTACTTTCCGACTATCAATGATCAACGCGTTAACCGCTAATTCAAGATCAATATTCCACATTTGTAGAGATAAGACTCGACATGACGAATTCATTTCCAAACCCTTAATATTTAAAGCCCGTAGCATTCAACAATCCTTAGTATCAAACAATCCTTAAACGCCTGAGCGCCGTTTAATTTCTTAAGAGTCTTTTGCTGTTATCGTTAATGATTGTTTTTTATCTGGTGTTATATTCAACATTTGCAATGTTCTTTCCATTACTTCCGCAAATACTGGCGCCGCGATCACGCCGCCGTAATAACGATCACCACTTGGAGAGTCAATCACCACCACTAATGCAAGGCGTGGATTAGACACAGGTGCGACACCGGCAAATAAAGCAACATAATCATCGCCATAACCACCCGCAATAGCCTTACGGGAAGTACCAGTTTTACCTGCAACACGATAACCATCAATGCTAGCTCTCTGACCCGTACCGCCTTTTGTTACTACGCTTTCCATCATGAGTAATAGCTCTTTCGCGTTATGTTCAGATAACACCCGTTCAGACAACGGCATGGTTTCTTGTTTTCTGATCGTCAGTGGACGATATAAACCACCTGAACCAATCGTTGCATAAGCATGAGCAAGCTGTAATGTCGTCGACTGCATGCCATAACCAAAGGATAGCGTTGCATTCTCAAACTCTGACCAGCGTGAACGTCGTGGCATATAGCCTCTACTTTCACCATTTAAGATCAAACTACTTTCATTACCAAAGCCAAATTGATAGTAAGTATCGAGTAAACGTTGATGGCCTAATTTCAACGCTATTTTACTTACGCCCATGTTCGATGAATAACGTAGAATATCACCCAGTGTAATGTCACCACGGTTGCGGGTATCTTGTACTAAACGGCCACCTAGACGCATACGTCCGGGGTTGGTATCAATAATTGAATCGGCGGCAATAATGCCATTATCTAAACCACTTGCAATAACTAACGGTTTAATGGTGGAGCCCGGTTCGTAACTATCCGTGATAGCCCGATTCTTTAACTTATAACTGTCATATTTGTTACGATTGTTGGGATTAAACGATGGACTATTTACCATTGCTAATATTTCCCCGGTTTTAACATCAATCATTACCAATGAGCCCGACACGGCACCATTGTATTTAACCGCTTTTTTCAAGCGCTGATAAGCTAATGATTGGATACGTTGATCGATACTGAGTTGAATATTATTAGCTTGTTCACTTTGCTGAATAACAGAGATGTCTTCAATGACATTTCCTAACCGGTCTTTACGGACAATTCGTTTACCTGGGGTGCCAGTAAGGAAATCATCATAAGCCTTTTCAACGCCTTCAATACCAATGTCATCAATGTTAGTCATGCCAACCAGTTGTGCGCTGACTTCACCTGTGGGATAAAAACGGCGCGACTCTGGTACTTGGCTCACGCCGACTAATTTTAATTCATCAACATACTTAGCAACCGCAGGACTAATTTGGCGCTTGATATACATAAAACGACCATTAGATGCCATTATTTTTGCTTGCAGTTCAGCAAGATTTAGATCTAAGATCTCGGCAAAAGCTTGCCATGCCCGTTTGTTATCAAAACTATTTTTATTCTTAATTGTGCGAGGATCAACATGAATGGCCATAACCGGAACACTAACCGCCAATTCAACACCATTACGATCGGTGATAATACCGCGTTGAACTTGCTGTGACGTGACCCGTAGAGAACGCATATCTGCTTGTTTACGCAGATGTTCAGGATTGATCACTTGGATGTAAGCAGTACGGGCGAGTAAGCTTAAAAAGATAATAACGACCGTGGCCGCAACTAAATGATAACGCCAAAGGATAAAATTGGCTGGTTCTTCGTGGGCAATATTTCTACGATTTGTCACTGCTGTTTCACCAATTTCTCTTCTGCAGTACTTGGTCGATACATACCGAGTTTATGTTTTGCGGTGTATTCAATTTTACTGTGTTCTTCTAGCGTACTTTGTTCTAACAATAAGTTGCGCCATTCAATATCTGTAAAGTCACGCTGAGTCAGTAACTGCTCTTTATTATTAGTGAGTAAACGGGTTTCATGCGTTAGCATAATCACGGCAAAAGCGGAAATTAAGATGGCAAACAATAGACTAACGACTCGCTTATGCTGGCCGATGTCAGTCATAATAACCTTGCCTAAATCCCACTTAATGCCGAACATATTACAATTTTTCCGCCACGCGTAATACAGAACTACGCGCTCGAGGATTGAATTCTAATTCTTGCTCCGAAGGTTTTAGCATTTTACCGACCGCCTTCATGGTACGCGTTTTATCAATTTCTTCTTGCATGATAGGTAAGCCGTATGGCACTTCTTTACCACGCGCTTGTTTACGAATGAATTGCTTCACAATACGATCTTCTAACGAGTGGAAGCTGATCACAGATAAACGACCACCAGACTTAAGACATTTTAATGCGCCAGCTAATGCACGTTCGATCTCTTCTAATTCACTATTAATATAAATACGGATCGCTTGGAATGAACGTGTAGCCGGATGTTTGGTTTCTTTTTTCGATTTTGGCACAACACGACAAATTAAACTTGCTAACTGTTCTGTCGTTTCAAATGGTGTACCGTCACGATCAAATACCACTGCACGCGCAATCTTACGGGCAAATTTTTCTTCACCAAATACTTTCAATACCCACACAATATCATCATAATCAGCTGTTGCGAGCCATTTCGCCGCACTAAGACCGGATGTTGGGTCCATACGCATGTCCAACGGTCCATCACGTAAAAAACTGAAACCACGTGATGCATCGTCTAACTGTGGCGAAGAAACACCAAGATCGAGTAACACGCCGTCAACTTTCTCTGTTAATCCTTTATTTTCCATATATTCAGCAATACCAGAAAATGGTCCGTGAACAATATCAAAACGAGGGTCTTCTAATTTTAAAGCTTCACCAACTGCAATCGCTTCAGGATCGCGATCGATTGCGATCAAGCGGCCGTTTTCACCTAATTGCGACAAAATAAAGCGAGAGTGACCACCGCGACCAAAAGTACCGTCAATGTAAATTCCGTCCGGTTTTAAGTCGAGTCCGGCTACGGTTTCGTTAAGTAAAACGGATACGTGTGCAAATTCTTGTGTCATGTCGATGAAAGCTCTTAAAAATACTTAAAATTATAGCAGGTGCTAAAATGGTTATTGTAACGTAAAAGGTCCAGTTTAGGGAGGGGTAAAACGGATTGCAAGTGATGTAGATAATCTGAGGGAAAAAATAAACAAGAACTTATCTATATAAAGACGATATAGATAAGTTCTTGGAGTTGGTCGATAAGCCGGGTTTTGTCGTGGACAATCATTCCTCTAGGTCTGCAATCGCTCACAGACTCAAGCAACCTACCCGCTTTCAGCGTGGGCCACGCCTATAGAAAGCCTATTTGGTCTTGCTCCGGGTGGAGTTTACCCTGCAACGAACTATTACTAGTCGTCCGGTGCGCTCTTACCGCACCCTTTCAGCCTTACCTGTGCTTCCGAAAAAGCCATCGGCGGTCTTCTCTCTGCTGCACTTGTCGTAGGCTTGCGCCTCCCAGGCGTTACCTGGCACCCTGCCCTGTGGAGCCCGGACTTTCCTCCCCTCTATAACCTCGATATAAATACCGAGTCATAAAGCAGCGATTGTCTGACCAACTCCAAGGCGGAGGATAGTACATAATCTAAGACAAAAAATCCAGCGATTAATTAAAGTTTTCTAAACCCCATTTATACAAGGCGTTCTTTTTGCAACCGTGAATTTCTGCCGTTAATGCAGCTGCTTTTTTCAACGGTAATTCCTCATTCAACAACTTTAATGTATTCAATATCTTAGCGGGAATTTCAAGACCTGTAGGTTTATAGCCCGCAACTAAGAGTACAATTTCACCACGGCTACGGTTACTGTCTTCCGCTACCCATGCTGCTAACTCACCCACTGGCATAGTAGTAATACTTTCAAACGCTTTGGTTATTTCTCGTGCAACACACACTTCACGCTCAGGACCCATGATCGCCGTTAAGGCATCTAAGGTATATTGCAGGCGACGTGGTGATTCATAAAAAATCATCGTACGGGTTTCTTCTTTCAGCTCGGTAATTTTATCATTACGGGCTTTTTCTTTCGAGGGTAAAAAACCTTCAAACGAGAAACGATCTGATGGGAGACCAGAACCACTCATTGCAGTTACTGCAGCGCAAGGACCGGGTAGTGGGACCACTTTAACACCATGTGCACGACAGGTATTTACCAAATGGTAACCAGGGTCACTGATCAACGGCGTACCGGCATCTGAAACCAGCGCGATGCTGATACCAGATTGTAGTTTTGATACTAAGTATTCTGCTTTTTGCTGTTCATTGTGATCATGCAAAGCAAATGTTTTAGTCTTGATTTGGTAATGGCTTAGCAGTTTCCCAGTATGGCGGGTATCTTCTGCAGCAATTAAATCAACACTTCTTAGTATCTCTAAACCACGCTCTGTGATATCAGAAAGGTTGCCAATCGGGGTTGGAACGATAAATAAAGTTGCTTGTTCAGACATTTCATTCTCATGGGTAGTTTTTTGTTAAGCGATGATGCTTTAGTATAGGGGTATTATAAATCTCTTTTGCAGGATAATACACCAATGGAATTTAAGTACAGTTATTCCCGCTTGATTATGTTTTTTAGTTTGAGTTTACTGCTCAGTGCGTGTTCAAGTACCACAACATCTGAAAAAGCGACATCGAAGCCTCAGCTAATTGGTGCGCCAGACGTACTCACGCAAATAGATCAACCGGCGCAATACTACATTGATAAGATAGCATTAGCGAATAAACCACAAACTATCTCTTGGCAGTTATTATCCGCACGTGCTTTGATTACAGAAGGTCATCCGCAACCTGCGCTTGATATATTATTATCGGTAGAAAGAAATCCATTATCAACACAGCAATTATTTGAAGTCGCGTTAATCAAATCAGAAGCCTATCTATTAGAAAAGCGCTATCAGGATGCAGCCACAGCGTTAAACTTTAGCTCGACACTAAGCACACTGAAATCCGCACATTGGCAACGTTACTATTTATTAAACGCTACTATTTCCGAACTTCTGAATAATAATGCGAAAGCCGTTGAATACCGCGTCGCGTTAAATGACTTCCTCGATGTAGAGCTGCATAGCACCAATAATACGCGTATATGGGAATTAGTCACGGTAATACCAGCGTCAGAGTTACGCCAGCTAGCACAGCAGTTTGACACTGAAAACCCAACGCTTTCAGGTTGGTATCATTTAGGTATGGTCGCACAACAATATCATACCGACCCACAATTGCTCATTCAGAATTTACAAATATGGAAAACAGAATACCCACAACACCCTGCATTGAGTACTTTCCCTGTCCAACTGGTAAAAGCAATGGCAATAACGCCTTATTCGCCAAATCAAATCGCGGTACTTGCCCCTTTAACGGGTAAACGCGCAGTCGCAGGTGAAGCAATCAGAGACGGAATGCTAAGTGCTTACTATCAAGATGAAGAAGCAGATAGAATTAACTTACGTTTCTATGATACGGCAGCAACAAGCGCAGATGAACTGTACTTACAGGCTATTGATGATGGGGCTGACTTTGTTGTAGGTCCATTATTAAAATCAAATTTGACTAAAGTATTACCTCTGGTAAAAGAGGTACCATTAATTTCATTAAATAAACTGACTGAAGCACCCACAACAGAAAGTATCTATTATTTCTCATTAAGTTCTGACGATGAAGCTATTGCTGCCGCGAAAAAAATGCAAAAAGATGGTATCAAACAACCCTTAGTACTCGCACCAAATAACCGAACCGGTAATCGCTTATCAGCCGAGTTCACCAAGCAATGGCAATTACTCACGCAGGGTACAAACGATACTTATAAGTATAAAAGCCGCAGTGACATGCAAAATACGGTAACCACGCTATTTTCAGTGACGTCGAGTAATCAGCGTATTAACTTAATGAAAAGTCTAGTCGGTGCTGATATTAAAGCTAAAACCCGTAGTCGTCGTGATATTGATGCCATTTATATTATTGCCACGCCTTCTGAAGCGATGTTAGCAATTCCTTACATCATTACAACCCAGAACCCTTATGCGCCACAGGTTGCCCTGTATGCGAGTTCACGTACCCATGGTGATAATCTTTCTAAGAGCCAAAGTCGTGACCTTAATGGTTTAATATTTAGTGATATGCCTTGGTTGTTGAACCCAGATCGCGAACTTAAACAGCAAACTTTGGCACTGTGGCCAAATATGTCAAAAATCCAGCAAAATCTTTTTTCGATGGGCTACGATTCATTTAAATTAATTCCAAACCTGCTACAGCTACGTAATTTTCCGAACTTACGCCTAGCTGGCCAGACTGGCATTCTTTATATTAATGAAAACGGCATTATCGAACGCGAATTTAGTTGGGCTAAATATCGCTCAGGCAAGATAAGACTTGAGGACACTAACGCTGAAACCAAAACAACCCCGTAAACGCGGTGAATATTTTGAAGGTATAGCAGCCGATTTTTTACAGCGCCAAGGATTAATTATCTTGGCGCGAAATTTCGCTTGCCGTCAAGGTGAAATAGATTTAGTTTGCCAGCACGGCGCAAGCTGTGACATAAAATCAACAACAACACTACCCTCCTTAGTATTTGTCGAGGTAAAATATCGGAAATACACCCATTACGGCGGTGCTATTTCAGCAATTCCGGTCGCGAAACAACGAAAATTGCGTTATACGGCGCAATATTATATGGTGCGCCACGGAATAAATGAAAACTACACCCCTTGCCGTTTCGATGTGATAGCCATTGAAGGTTCCAGTGATAATATTCAATGGATAACCAATGCTTTTTAGAGTAGATACCCATGTTAGAGCTAATTAAAGAAAATTTTACTGAAAGTATTCAAACTAAGATCGCCGCAGCCGAGGCGTTACCCGAATACATTCAAAACTCAGCCATGATGATGGCACAATGCTTATTAAACGGTAACAAGATCTTAATCTGTGGTAATGGTGCATCAGCTAGCTTGGCACAAAATTTTTCTGCATCATTATTAAATCGTTACGAAACCGAACGCCCAAGCTTACCAGCATTGGCATTAACCCCAGATTGTACGCTAATGACAGCCATTGGCACCGACACCAGCTTTGATATGGTTTATTCTAAACAAGTGCGAGCCTTGGGAAATGACGGTGATATTCTGGTTGTCATCTCTGCAGGCGGTCACAGTCGTAATGTCATTAAAGCGATTGAAGCAGCGCTAACACGCAATATGACTATTGTCGCTTTAACCGGTAAAGACGGTGGGGAAATATCTGGGTTATTAGGTCCACACGATGCCGAAGTCCGCGTACCATCGCGCCGGGAAGCAAGAATACAAGAAGTACATGCTCTGATCATAAATTGTCTTTGTGACATTATCGATCAAACCTTATTCCCACAACAAGAGTTCGAAGAATGAGTATAGCAGTGGCAAGAAAACTTAAATATTGGCTGACTATCAGTATCACAATACTGAGCTTTGCAGTTATACAAGGCTGCAGTAACACCGGTAGTTTTAGCCAGTTAATTGATGATGAAACAATTACCTTGGATATCACAGCAGGGCTTAATGATACCAACATACAACTACTGTTAAATAACAACCTGCATATTTTAACCAACAACAGTAAAGTATTACTATCAGGTCAAGTTAGAACCGAAGCTGAGCGTAATACAATCGTCGATATTGCCGCAAACACAGCGTCTGTGCAGCAAGTATATAACCAGATCCGTTTAGGTACACCAATCTCATTTGAACAAGCCAGTAAGGATGCTTGGCTTACCACAAAAGTGAAAACCAGTATTCTTAATTTAAAAGATGTTGAACCGCTGGGAATTAAAGTGATCACTGAAAATGCCGAAGTATTCTTAATTGGACGAGTAACTAAAGAAGAAGGCGATAAAGTTGCCGAAGCGGCGCGTTATGTCGTAGGTGTAGATAAAGTAATTAAAGTATTTGATTATCGCTAATCAGCGAACAGTTTTGTAAATCTAGCATAAAAAAATGCAGTACTGAATGATGTCCGTCGACAAATTCAAGTACTGCATCTATTAGTTAATTAAGTGTTATGTTACTTAATGACCCGTAAAGAGGGTCTACCTTTAGCAGGTTTTGGACGCTCAGGTGTTTCGCTCTCATCATCAGAGCTAACCGCAGGCGCACTCACTAGAGCCGGCGTACTTCTCTCTTCACTTGGCTCAACAGCCGCTTCCGCGCTCTCTTGCTCGGCTTGGTCGATATATGCTTGTTCCGGTTCAAACATACTACCAGCACCATTTTCACGTGCATAGATAGCAGTAATAGCCGCAATTGGCACATAAACATCAAATGGCACTCCACCGAAACGAGCATTAAAGCTCAACGCGGTGTTGTTTAGCTCAAAAGCAACCACAGCTGTTGGGGCAATATTCAACACAATTTGGCCATCTTGAACAAACTGCTGCGGTACATAAACACCAGCAATATGCGCATCAACAACAATATGTGGTGTTAAGTCATTATCAAGTAACCACTCATAGTGACTACGTAATAGATAGGGACGAATTGGGGTCATTTTATCCATAACTTACATTAACATTCTCATTTCACGTTCTTGTTCAGTTAAAGATGCTTGGAATGATTCACGGTCGAATACACGAAGCATATAGTTCTTTAACTCACTTGCAGCTTGACCTGGAAGATCGATACCTAGCTCAGGTAAGCGCCATAGTAACGGAGCCATATAGCAATCAACTAAGCTGAACTCTTCACTCATGAAATATGGGTATTCAGCGAAAATTGGGCTGATACTCATTAATGCTTCTTGTAGTTGCTTACGCGCTACAGCAGCTTCTTCAACAGAGCCTTTCATGATCTTCGTCACTAATGAATACCAATCGTTCTCGATACGGTGCATCATTAAACGACTGCTACCACGAGACACAGGATAAACCGGCATCAAAGGTGGATGCGGAAAACGCTCATCCAGATATTCCATGATGATACGTGAGTTATATAATGTCAGTTCACGGTCGATTAATGTTGGTACTGTCTGATATGGATTCAAATCAATTAGATCTTCAGGTAGGTTATTACGATCAACCTGATGAATATCAACACTTACGCCTTTTTCAGCTAAGACGATTCGGACTTGATGACTATATAGATCAGTCGGCTCCGAATATAACACCATAACTGAACGTTTATTAGCAGCTAATGCCATGCCACCTCCAATAAATTGTAAACACAAACGCCAATGATAGCCTAAACTAGCATTGGCGGTACGTAATTCTTTTACCAGCAACTTTTACAAGTAATGCGGCAACATCTCAGTGATTAGTGGACATCACGCCAGTATTCACGGTTCAGGAACCAAGTAAATACAAGTAGAATTAGTAAGAATCCAATAACCCAGAAGCCCATTTCTTGACGTTCAAGCTGATTAGGCTCTGCCGAGTAAACTAAGAAGTTTACCAAATCGAGCATTGCTTCATCAAACTCTTCTGCTGATAACTCACCGTTTCCATCGGGACTTAGGTAGCTAGTCAGAATTTCACCTGTTGCAACACCATTAGCGTCAACAACTTCGGTTTCTTTAACAATTCTAGCACCTTCCGGCAGATCTAGCTCTTCTTCGTTATGTTTTATTTCTAAAAGACGCGCTGTACCTTGCAGTTCTTCAAGTACATGCGGCATACCCACACTTGGGAATACTACATTATTCACACCAAATGGGCGAGTTTCGTCAATATAGAAAGAACGCAGGTAAGTATAAACCCAATCTGCACCACGTAAACGCGCTTCGAGTGTTAGGTCTGGTGGTGTAGCACCAAACCATTTCGCACCACTTTCAGCAGGCATAGCAGTTTTCATTAATGAGCCTACTTTAACGCCTGTAAATACCAAATTTTCAGTCATTACATCACGACCGATACCCAGATCATCAGCAACACGTGAATAACGTTGATATTGAGTCGAGTGGCAAGTAGAGCAATAATTCATGAAGATTTTAGCACCATTTTGCAGTGATGCCTTGTCTCTTAAATCATAATTTGCTTCATCTAAATGCGCAGCATTACCAGATGCAAATGCAGCCATAGGCAATAGGGTAAGTAACGCGATAAATAATTTTTTCATTACATTGTCACCCTTTTTGGTAATGGTTTAGTGGTTTCATTCTTACTGTAGAACCACAGCAGAGCAAAATAGCCAAAGTAGCCTAATGTGGTAACTTGCGACAATAATGTACGGCCAGGTGTTGGTGATAATGTACCTAGTACGCCAAGAATGATGAAACAAATAACAAACTGAGCTAAATTTAATTTATGCCAAACACTACGATAACGGATTGATTTCACTTTTCCGCGATCGATCCAAGGCACTAGGAAAAGCATCACAATAGCTAGGCCCATCATGATCACGCCACCAAGTTTGTCCGGAACCGCACGTAAAATAGCGTAAAATGGGGTGAAATACCACACTGGCGCAATATGATCCGGTGTTTTCAATGGATTTGCCGCTTCGAAGTTTGGCGCTTCTAAGAAGTAACCACCACCCTCAGGCATAAAGAAGATAACAATACTACATAAGATAAGCATCACCACTACCGCAACAGCATCGTGCACAGAGTAGTAAGGGTGGAATGGAATACCGTCTTTCGGCCAACCATTTTCATCTTTGTTTTCTTTGATTTCAATACCGTCTGGGTTATTAGAACCAACGTGATGCAGTGCAACGATGTGTAAGAACACCAATACCACAAGTACTAATGGCACAGCAATAACGTGTAGCGCAAAGAAACGGTTTAATGTCGCACCCGAGATTACATAATCACCACGGATCCAAAGTGTTAAATCATCACCAATTACTGGAATCGCACCAAACAAAGAGATAATAACCTGTGCACCCCAGAATGACATTTGACCCCATGGAAGTAGATACCCCATGAAAGCTTCAGCCATCAGTGCTAAAAAGATTAAGCAGCCAAAGACCCACAATAATTCACGTGGTTTTTGGTATGAACCGTACATCAAACCACGGAACATGTGCAGATACACCACCACAAAGAATGCTGAAGCACCCGTAGAATGCATATAACGTAACAACCAGCCAAATTCAACATCACGCATGATGTATTCAATTGAAGCAAAAGCACCATCACCAGATGGGTTATAATTCATCGTTAACCAGATACCCGTCAGGATCTGATTAACAAACACAACCGTAGCTAAAATGCCAAAGTAATACCAGAAGTTAAAGTTTTTCGGCGCTGGATATTGACCAGCGTGTTTATTCCATGTATCCGTCATTGGGATACGGTCATCAATCCAATTGACTAATTTACCAAGCATTAGGTAGCTCCCTTATCTACACCGATTAGAATCGTCGTGTTATCAATATAATAATGCGGTGGTATGACTAGATTCAACGGTGCAGGTACACCTTGGAATACACGACCAGCCATATCAAATTTAGAACCATGACATGGACAGAAGAAACCAGAAGAAACACCTTCGACTTGTTCGCCAAAGCTATCAGGCAGATAAGTTGGAGAGCACCCTAAGTGAGTACAAATACCAACGGCTACAAATAAGTCTGATTTAATCGAGCGATATTTGTTTTGTGCGTAATTTGGTTGTTGTTCTTGTTCTGATGCCGGATCGCGTAACGAACCATCATGCTGTTCAAGTTCGTTTAACACGCTTTCTGTACGAGATACAACCCATACAGGTTTGCCTCGCCATTCAACGCGAATTAACTGACCAGGTTCAATTTTACTAATATCAACTTCAACCGGAGCGCCAGCTGCTTTAGCTTTAGCACTCGGATTCCAAGATTTGATAAAAGGTACGGCTGCGCCGACAGCTCCAACACCACCAACTACACATGTAGCAGCGGTCAAAAAGCGACGACGACCAGAATCAACAGGCGCATTGCTCATCCAATTATTCTCCCATTCGGACTCAGCGCAAATTATTGTTATTATCTTGCAGTGAATACCATTTCAAAAAAGATAACTTTTTATTA
>Ga0209291_1000531_pt1 | contig 36011 bp, 37 predicted proteins | sample GOMGulsemesocosm_FD_184633 | JGI IMG/M metagenome (GOLD analysis project Ga0209291, IMG submission 184633) | Methane-oxidizing microbial communities from mesocosms in the Gulf of Mexico - GOM9B Gulf of Mexico (SPAdes) (version 2) | ecosystem: Environmental > Aquatic > Marine > Cold seeps...
AGAATTTGATCAATTGATAGATACAAAAAAGCCCTAACCGAGGTTAGGGCTTATTGCTTCCTACGAAGGAATGGTGCCGACTGCCGGAGTCGAACTGGCGACCTACTGATTACAAGTCAGTTGCTCTGTATAGTTTAAATCACTATTAATGGGAGCTAACATTATAAATATAATGTTATGTACAAAAATCGACCTATAAATAACTTCCTAAATTGTTAACCATAATTTTCCTTTAAAATAATATATAGAAAATATAGGAATGGATAGTTGCGAGCATTACTGTATTGACATAGGATACTTTATGAGTATTTTTAAGTAATGTTATTTGGAAGTTTATGTCTGCAAAGAACGAAGAAATAAGTAGTTTAGTAAATGAAATAATCACCTGGATAGATTGTGATCGTAACGAAGAGGGTTTAGAGCCTGTCAAAATTAAACCTGAGGATAAGTTACTACAAGATGAAATATTTGACTCGCTAAAAATATTGCAATTTATTAGTTGGCTAGAAGTTAAATATAAAATAAATATTGGTGTAAAACATATGACCCCAAAGTTTTTTGAGTCACCACTTTCTATAGCTAATAATTTGCATTCATTATTAAGAGATTAAATAACCAGAAAGTTTCTTTTTATTAATTTTCCCTAAAGATGTTTTAGGTAAAGAGTTAACTTGCACTATTTGCTTAGGGCATTGGTAGTTCGCTAAGTTCTTTTTGCAAAACAGTATTAATTCATCATTTGACAAGGGAACATTAGTAACGATAAAAGCCACGATTGCTTCTCCTTGCTTTTCGTCTATTACACCAATAACCGAGCTTTCTTCAATATGATCATGTGATAACAATTTATCTTCAATTTCATTAGTAAAAACTTTATGACCTGCTATATTTATCACAAAATCCTTACGTCCAATAATCTCTAGACGACCAAAAGCATCCACTTTCCCCATATCACCAGAGTGAAACCAACCCTGTTGAAAAGTGTTTTTGCTTAAATCGCGCTCATTTTCATATTGGTTAGTCATTGCATCGCTCGAAATTAATATTTCGCCAACGTCACCTTCAATTACGGAGTTTCCTGATGTATCAATAATTTTAATTTTAACTCCATCCATTGGACTGCCTACAGATAAGGTGCAATCATGGATACACATTTTCATATTTATTGCAACAGACCCCGCCTCTGTACAGCCATAGAGTTGGCGAATTTGAATACCAAAAACATTTAAAAATTGTGTATAAAGCATTGGGGGTAACTCAGTTCCTGCGGAAATACATAACTTCAATCGACTTAGTTGCTTCTTATAACTAATAGCCTCTCCAGACGCACCTTCAGCCATTAATGCCAACATATAGGGCACAGCCGGGAAAACAGTCACTTGTTCTTCTATTAACACTTCAAGCGCACTTTTCCAAAACAATAAAAAGGGCTGGTAATGTTCCAAAATGACCAAACAAGCGCCAGATCCTAGCGCGGCAAAAAGCGTATTACCTAAGCCATGAGAATGAAACAAAGGTATTGCACACAAAATAATATCATTGTCTGATAACTGGCAAGTTTTAACGCAATGTTGTACTTCTGAAAGGCATTGTTTATGTGTTCTATAAATAGCTTTAGGTCTACCTGTAGAGCCTGATGAGAATTGCATCATGGCTGATTTATGAGCACCGTTTACATTATATGTTAATTTTTTATATTTATTTATATGTGTGATATTTAGGTTATCAGTCAATAAAGTAGACTTTAAAATATCATTATAAGTATCTTGGTTGGTAGTTTTACGAAACTTATTATGTAGTTTTGTCGAGGTGATTGTCAGTTTTATACTAGGTAAATGATTATGATATTCAATTACCTTTTGTTCTGGGTTTAACAGCACTACCGTTGCATTGCACGCTAAAACAGCAAAATAACTAAAAACAAACTCTGGTGAGTTTTTCAATAATAGGGCAACGTGATCACCTTCTATAACACTATTATCACGAAGGTGACCACGATAAATTGCAATTTCTTTTAGTAGTTGTGTCCAAGACCATTGTGCTTTGCCAAACTTCAATGCCACTTTATTTGGGTATTTTTCAGCAGTTTCAAGAAGGCAATTAATTAACATTTTGTCTATTCAACTAAGGATTTATGTAATAAATGTGTTGGATCACTTTCTATCAATTTAATATCTTGCCGCATTCTCTTTAAAACTTCAGCAGCCCCTTCTTCATAAACACTACCTTGAAGTAGATTGATCAACTCCGTTTTATAAGCAGGATCTTGAATATAATAAGAAAACAAGTTCTGCATACGATAATAAATTGAAATGAACTCAGACCAAACGGTAGTACCACGAGTAATTAAATCATCGTAATCTTTGAAAGCTTGTATTTCTGATTTGTCTTCGTCTAAAATATTTTTTATTTCAGCAAAAGCAAACTTTGCTCCTGACATTGCAATACCAACACCAGAAGAGAAAATAGGATCAACAAAGCGGGCAGCATCACCAATTAACATAAAGCCCGGCCCACTTTTTTGGCTCATTTCAAAAGAATAATCTTTGGCTATGCGAAACTTATCTGCTTGTTTAGCATTAACCATCCTTTGTTTAAATAAAGGGTTTGAATTAATGTGCTGCCAAAAATACTCTTCTTTTGATAGCCCATTTTTTTGTTGGAATTCTTCTTTACGAGAAACAATACCAATTGACGTTAATTTATCTGAAATTGGTATTTGCCATATCCACGCTTTTGGAGCTTCCAGAAAAAAAATATGGATATAGCCATTAGTTTCTTTACCACCTAGGTCAACATTTTCAAAATAACTGTAAAGTGCAAGTTGGTCAAATTTTGGATCTTTATTTTTCAGTTTTAATTTGGAACCAATAATCGTACTTTGCCCAGAAGCATCAACAACTATTTGAGCAAAAACATCAATCACTTTTTCTCCTTTACGTACTTTTACCCCTGTCACCCTCCCATCTTCATTTTTATGAATATCAATAACTTGGGCTGGTTGAATAACACGACTTCCTAAAGATTGAGAGTGCTCTAACATTATTTTATCAAATTGAGCTCTTTCTACTTGATAGGTATGATCACTGTTAAACTCTGGAGGAGGTGCCAATTTTATTGAATGAGCTCCTCTCCCTGATTTAGGCACCCAAACAGCCCCTCTTTTTTTAACAAATCCAGCAGCTTCAATTTTACTAAGTACGCCGATTTCATGAAATATTTTGGTTGTTGTTGCAATAAGGGATTCACCAATATGGTGACGGGGGAAAACTTCCTTTTCAATGATAATGTGTTCAATACCTTCTTTCGCAAGGTAAGCTCCAATTGTAGCTCCTGCAGGACCTCCTCCAATAATACATACTGTGGTTGTTAAGCTACATTCATTACCATCTGTACTCACGATTATATCCTTCTATTATTAAAACTATACTTTGCCTCATAAGGCCCTTTTCGTAGTTAATTGCACACAAAACCTTTACTACGATTTATATCAAATTGTTCTTTATCTAATTTAGCTTGTTTCATTCTGCTAGAATAATAGATAGTAAGTCCCTTATCATTCAGTGGACCTGCATATAACATAGCTAAACGTTGAAAAGCCCCTATAAGTGTAGGAGATTGTTCTACTGCGACTTTTAATGCATCTGCAGCAAGTTTTGGTGTACCATTTTTATATACCGATACACCATATAAATAATGAGCGAGTGGGTTAAAATATCGTATCGCAATAGAATTAGAAGCCATTATGGCTGCTTTATCAAACTTTGAGCTTTCATAATATATTCTGCTCAAACCAATATAAGCTTCAGTATTTTTATTGTCTAATTCAATCACTCGTTGATATTGTTTAAGAGCTTCGTCCATTAAGCCTTGTTCAAAAAAACAATCTGCTTTTAACTTAACCAAACCAACTTTGTTGTAAACTTGATCTTCATTTGCTAATGAAATAACTTCTAATGCCTCACTATATTCTTTTTCTGCGTGTAAAAGCCACGCATGCATATAAGCCAGTCCAGAGAAGTTACTTCTTGATTGTTTCCAGAATTTTGTTTTGGTGATTTTCTCAATTGACGTTAGATTGTTGGCAGGTATAAGTTCCAATTGTTTCCATTGCTTTAAGGCTTTAGGAGCGTATTCTTTCTTGCGAGCAATAAACTTATCTAAGCATTTTCTTGCTAGATCGGTTCTACCTATCGCCATATAACATAGCATCAACTTATTACCATATCTACTTTCAGCAGGCTCCTCCTCCCAAAGTTCTTGGAGAATTTTTGTTGCTATTCCTTCTTTATTCGCATCGATATATGACTCTGCCAAGTTATAACGTAACTCGGAATTATTCAAATGGTTTAAATTAAAGGGGTCAAAGTGATTGTATGTTTTTATCAACGGATCTAATTGCATACTTTGCGGGTGTTGCCCACAGTTACCAGAGATATCCTCCCATGAATCCATATATTGTATTGTAGGAGTATTAATCAAACTGTTAAATAATACTTTTCCATCCATATCATTTCCAACGTTAATCCCCATAAGGTGTAATATGGTTGGACAAATATCTAAAACAGATGAACCTGTAATTAACTCATCCTGCTTGAAATGAGGACCTTTAGCAATTAATATTCCCGGTTCAGTTTTCAGGCGAGGGCCATTTAATTCATCGTCCTGCAGACCATCCCTTTTATTTCCCGCTTGAGCACCTTGTTGAGAAACTAGACAAATATTGGTATTTTCATCGATAGTACTTAATAAGCTTCCTAGCATCATATCAAAAAATTGATAACCAATTTTTATAACATCACTAAAAATTTCAAAATCAGCATCAGATACAAATTTAGGTTTAGGAGGGTGATAATTCATGAAATTCATTGCGAGCTGTTTTAGTCCGTCATAGTAGACCGCAGTAAAATCCCAATCTTCAGCTTGTATTAGCTCTGTTGCAACAGCATGAGTAGTTGCTGATTCCGCGATAATTTGTGCTAGTTTTGCAACTAAAAAATTTGACGTGTTTTTTAACAGGCTAATTTTCGGAATAAATGACTTGAGATCTGAAACACTAACTTCTGATATCAACATACGTAAGTGCTTAAGTTCGAACAATTCCTTGTCACTAAATACACTATCTAAAGGTATATTGTTAGTGTCATCGATATGACTTACAGATTTAGAAAACTCATTACTAACAACCGTGCCTAAAATCTGTTCTGCTGGATGTGACACTGGCCATGATACAATATTACTTCTAAGATTGTTCTGAGAGATGATATTCCACAATGCTTTAGAATGACGAGATACACATGTTATTGGTTTTAAATGATCGTCTTTCGCAGTTTCCCAATCGCCTAAAATATTGTGCTTATATGGTCTCTTACCCGTAATTATGGATGTCCATGCTACTACATCAGATGAAGGTATGACACCTAGCAACTTACTCAGAGTCCCTTTTTCTACCAACATATTTAAGTTGGGTAGCTCCTCTTTATCTAACATGGACATTACAATATTCCAGTCAGCACCACTCCAACCTAAAAGTAGAGTTTTATTTTTCTTCATAATACCAACATACGAAATTTTACCTGTTTAATGACTAAATATTTACTCCTAATACAATTAAAGCCCCTTAATCATAAGGAGCTTTAATTGTTTGGAAATATTTACTATGGTATTTTTAGTGCTTATTCATCATTTTTTTCCGCATTCTTAAACCTACAGCACCAAGAGCTAATAGTGCTAAAGAAGATGGCTCTGGAACACTGGTCGTAGGTAGTGCACTACCGTTTATTGCCTGACCGCTATCGTCATACGCCCACTTATTAATGCTAAACGTGCCATCGGTTGGATCAGAGCCATCCCAGCTGGCAAATGAAAACTCTGCTACACCATAATTTGTTGTGCCATTATTATCAAATCGAAAGCCCATAACGCCAGTAAAATTAGCGCTTGTTGTAAAACTTGAAAACGGGCCAAAGTTTGTATGATTGCAATGTACATCAAAAACATCACCACATCCTTGGCTACCGGTAAACGTATTGGCAGCGCCTACAGTCATAGCATTAGAAATAGGTGTTATAGCTAATCCAGCACCATTTAATCCGTTAAACCCAAGACAAAATTCATGACCAGTTTGATGATCGAAAAAATTAAAATCTACAACGCTATCTCCATCTACATCCCATTGAAAGCTATCATCACCTTCACCAGGATTTAATATTAAGTCGGTTGGGTCGACAGTAATTATCCCTGCGTGAGCAGTCTGGATCATAGACATTAATATTGCCGGGTATAAAAGCTTATGTGGAACACCATTCTTCGAATCAGGGGTGATAGTTAACTTTTCAATCGCATTCATTTTATTGATGCCCTATAATTATAATTATAATTACTATCAATCAAGCAAAAAGTAGGCCGTATATAAAAACACAATTTCAATCAATAGGTTAAAAGTGTGTGTGTTTGGCTTTTCTCAGTAAACGAACTATAATGTAAAAAAAGCTGACACCATATGCTTAGCAAAGTTATTTTAAATCATTCAATATAAAAACAGCAGTTTAAGGTGGTTTTCTTACAGGTTGCATCAGTTTATCTAACTTAGCATCCTACATTTAATTTACCCATTATATTCAGAGCAAGTGACATCCAAGTATCAACTTGGTTGTGTGGTAGGTGATCGTAACTGGTTGTATGCATCAAAATTTACCCTAGCTATTGAAAGTAACTGATTCACAAGTAGCTACTTGGTTGTGTGGTAGGTGATTGATCTTAGTTTGAAGCTACAATATTTACCCTAGCTATACCGAACAACTGAACTCTAATCCGTTAGTTACTAGCATAAACACTGGCTGTTCAAGCTAGGTAACACTAATTTTGGCACCAAGACCCTATTTCTAGCTGTAAATCATGATGTTTTTACTTCTTAATTTCGATAATGCAGCACTTTATTTTTTCAGTTACTGGAAACCATTTAGCTATATAAGTATTGTTGATTTTTACCGAAGTATCTTTATCGCCAGTAGGTTTAACTATTGTGCCAGTAATTTCTTGCTCATCACGAAATAACCCATAAATGCCATCAACCTTTTTACCACTAAAGAAGTTTTTATCATCAGCAAGTGCGACAAAGAAACCTGAATCAAAACCAGCATTAACTAATTGCTCTAAAAATGAAATATCTTTGCAAAAACTAAACATGGTTTCAGGTACTTGACCATTTCTAGGGAATTTTAATTCAATTACACTAGATCGTTGAGTATCAGGATCTTTGAATACAGCAAGATCGATTTCTTTTTTCACAAAATTAGCTTTATCAAAACCAAAATGACTAACATTACGCTCAAATTGAATTTTTTGATCAGTAATATGCTGGCGTAAGAATAAACCTAGCTCATGTTGAAAGCTAAATTCGTTGTAAATTTCAACATCGTTTTTACCAACAGTTTCTAAAAACTGGTGAATTGCCGTTAATACGTCCATGTGTGAAGTGATACCTAACATACTTGAGTATATTGATATCTTAAAATAATACTTCTGAATAAACTACTGTAGTTAATTGAAAAACTAGTTGGGCATGTTAGGTATGATTTCTATAAATATCATTATCAGCAATCACATAGCTTACAAATATGAAACTTATAGAAATTAAATTGATAAAAACTGTAAAACCAAAGAAACCAGTCAAACCGAAGAAGTTAATTACCCCAGTTAAACCAGATGATTCTAAAAATAATAAAACAACAGATGAAACAGACAGTATTTAAGTAAACTATTTCTATTTAAAATAAATCAGTAGTTAGTTATTAAAAAAATTTTGAAAATTTTTTTCTGTTTCGTCTGTTATTACTTATCATTTACAGCTCTATCAAAACACTGATAACCAATCACCACATGATCTAAAACTTCAATATCAAAGTGTTTAGCTGCTTGCTTGATAGTTTCAGTAAATTTAATGTCACTACCGCTTGGCTTGGGATCACCTGTAGGATGGTTATGCACCAGTATAATGGCTGGCGCATTGATAATAATAGTGTGTTGATTAGTTAAGTTAATAACAATAAATTTTTCTTTGGTTTCCTTCGATAGAAATTTAAACACCTGATAAACCTTTTCAGGGCTATCAAGTGTTTGGTTTAAAACATTGTCATCAATTTCTTTAAAGCTATAACAAATACTTATCTCACGTAGTATTGCCATTACTTAGTTTGAGCTTTTGATTTTACTGGTCCTTTAACTGCTTTCAACTCAACATCTAAAAAACCTTGTTTGGTAGCATCGATAACCGTATCAATTATTGTTAATAATTCATTTTTACTGCCAACATCAATTGCTGGTTTGCTCTTCTGAATCTCAAGTGATCTAGTGCCGTATTTTATTTCAAAATAATACTTATTAGCAGATTGATAAAACCAAGGGCGAATACGTTTAGGGCGTTTCACTTTTCGTTTCTCACCAGATTCTTCATCAACAATATAGACATCTTTGAATGCAGTGAATTCGGTATTATTTAACAAACATTGCACCATAGCGCGTTGCTCGTTTAATCGGATGATTAACTTAGCTCGTTTTACTTCAATAGGGTTAATAGCTTCAACCTTTGGTTTTGTTGTAAAGGTTAATGCTTGTAGTGGATTAGTTTTTGCCATGGTAACTCCTTAATTATTTGTTAGGGTTACCATCAAAGCAATTAAGGTATAAGACAACAGCTAGTCATTGTTGGCTTTAAAAGTTAACCAGTGGATAGTGTTATCACTTAATTGAAGGACATTTCTATGCTAACACCGTCGCAAATAAAACAACTGGCAGATCTTGTTAATGAAGCTAATATTGATGTAAAAAACATTAATGAAGCACATGAGTTTATCGGCTCACTACTAGAAAATATTTCTGGATTTGAGAGTATGAACGATGTTGAATTAGCAAAGGTTCAAGTTGATGTGTTGTCAGCTTTGAAAAAACGTTAAATTGCTTAAAAAATCCTTCCCGCCATAGCACGTAGCCGTATATAAACATGCGTGTTTTGTTCTTTATAGCGGATATCGAGATCCGTGAACTAAACGGTTGTTGACAGGTAACAGCATCAGTCAATGTAAAATCTGCGGACGAGCCCCATCGTAGTGCTAATTCATTTCCTTATATTCCACCAGCTGGTTGAGTATTCTTTTGAAGCTTTAGTGATAAAGTATAGTCTGCGGTTGAATATATTTTTATTTAAGGAAAGGATAGATGAATCTATTACCCACAAGCTCTGTATTATCGTACTGTCAATCGTTTGATTTGAGTAACTTTACTGAGTTACCAACACCTGTATCACAATTATTGCATGATGTTACCTCAAGCATAAATGATTTATTTTTAGATGATGAGGATATTGCATTATTAAATTATGGTATTGAAAACTATTTAATTGATGTTGAGAATGCTTATACGGGGCATATTATTGATTCATCATATGTTAATTCGAGTTTATATAACCAAGACATTGATAAACTTGTTAATTCTTATTCTCCGCTAGTTCCTAGTGATGTATTACTTGTATTTGCGCTGAATAAACTCGTTAATAGCATAAACTGTGATCCTATTGATCATTTGTGGGTAGCTTTCGGTGAAGCGAGTCAAGCATTTGCTTTAGCCAAGATAAGCACTGCAGTATCTGCAACTATTTTATGTCATGAAGAGTTTTTAGGTCAGATTTCAGATGATGTATTAGATGAATTTAAAAAACTAAAGTCAGACTTTAGTGCTGGTGGAAATAAAGCTGTTGAGTCTATGAGTTTAAAGCAAAAGCCATTTTACGATAGAGCAAGAGCAATCTCTGAATATATTTGGGCAATGCATTCTTATATTTCTCCAAATAAAATGGCTGAATTAATTAGAGATCACTTTGATAAAGTTAATAGTGTTTTGTTGGGGACAGATGTGCTCCCTAAGGTTGCTAAATTATCAATCTTCCTAGCTGGAATTAAACCTAGTAACGCTCCTAAAAGGTTAAATGTTGGTCAAGAAGCTCACAATAAATTTTTAAAGAGTGAAATAAACATTACAAAACAAATAATTGAATTTGATAAACCTTAAATTCCGCCAACTACTCAGGTAAGCCACTCTAACCCTTACCTCATATTAAGATACGTCTCATTGATAAACGTTAACTTAATAAGAGGTAATCATGACAACATCAATAAACAACACATCACAGTTAGATCACATCACAGGTCACGAGCAAGTTGCTTACGAAGGTTGGAGTATCGTAAACAACGAAACATCAGCTTTATCATCAATCTTGGTAGACCATGAAAGGCATTTAGTTCTAGAGGCACCTGATGCGCTCGTTGAAGATGGCATTTCATCTATCGTGATATCTGCTGATGATGAGGCACAGTTTATTTCTTTTTCACAGTCCGACTTTGGGGATGGTTATATAGCTAATATATTTGATTTATCTGAATCACATATGTTCATAGAGCAAACACTTGCCAATGCATTACGTACCTTAGATGCTATTGATTTACTTTTAGAGTCCATAAATTCACGTTGTGATAACAACAGTATGTTTTTCTATATTCGTGCTTTTAAAAACTTTAGACAGCCTATTAATCAATTAGTTAAAGATGCAATTAATTTACATTGTGTTGATAAACAAGATATAGGGCCTGAAATCGAACAAATTACGGATTTAATGGTGGATGAAGTCCGTGATTTTTGGAAAATAATTTCATATGAATTTAAGCGAGACTTCAACGGTATTTTTAATCAACTAGCTAAGTCAGGGGGTTGTCATGGACAATAAAATAGTATTGGAACGGTCAAAAAACAACATAAGTGATGCTTTGGTTGGTATCTCTAGTGGCATGACTCAATGGTCAAATTTAGCTATTCCTGAGTTTGAACACGAAGATGTTTTATTATGGCAAAAGAAAAAGTCACCTATTGCCGAATTAATTCATGGGCTCCCTTTAACTCCGCAAGTCGTTGTTAATTACCTTTATCACCCGCAGCTAAATTACGTATTAATTTTAAGAGATTTAGAGGCTCCTTTATTAGTAGAAACGTTCAACTCTTCAGGTGATGGGTATGTGTTTAATGAATACGAGATATCGAGTGTTCAATGTAATGTCGGTTTTGATGTTGAGCCTGAGTATACGGATATCTTGGTTGGTGGTCTTATTCATTTCCTGTTGATGTCAAATAAGCTGTCTGATGAAATCAAGGCGATGCTTGTAAGTAACTTTAATGAAGCTCTTAGTCCTACTCATGATTATTACTTAGGTTGGAGTCATGAGAATCATGTACCGCTTATTACATTATTTAATTCTCATCAAATTAGTAATTTTGCTTGGAAAAATGAGCCGTTGATTGAGGCTCTACTTATTAACAGCACAAATAATGAGCAGGGAGAATAAAGGTGAAAGATATGCTTTTAAGTGAGCACCTTGCTCAACAAGTTCATAGTAATACTCTGGTAAGTGATAAAGCTCTACAGCCTGAATCGTTATTTCAGCCGTTTACAAAGCCTATCGTTGACATCATGTCAGATTTAAATTTTCTCCCGTCATACACCGTAAAAGGAGTGCAGAGGATAGATGACGAACTAGAGTTTTACATGATTTTTGATGAAGGTTATGAACCTAAGTTACTTATAAGAAATAAAAAAGAAGAAGATGATCTATATGATTCTAAGTACTTTAAATCTTTTTCTTGCTTATCAGAGTGCGTTGATGATGTATCTGAGTATTATAAGCCGTACTTTATTGGATTAATAAGTTTATGTCTTTGTTCAGTAAAAATTAACGATCAACTTAAGCAATCGTTACTTAACTTTACGAGTAAAGCTTTATCGATTGAAACTCTTCCAATCCTTAATTATTGGGAATTATATTGTCAAAAGATTCTTATGCTGATCAAACAACATAAGCTAACGGACTTTGATTTTCAATAGTCACCCATAGCAGTGTGGTGTAGCGCGACACTATTTAAATACTAACCAAATTTTTAAGCGTGAATTTACCGCAAGGGACTTTTACGCTCAAAATTTAAGATTTTAAGGAAAAAAAGATGATTAAAACTCTTAATTCGCCTTATCAATGGCGACATAAAATGACTGACCACACTGCGAGTAATCAAGGTGGTGAAGCAAAGCTAATTAATGTTTTGGCGCTAGACTACAGCTTTAAAAGCACCATTTGCACCATTTTAATGTTTCAACCTGATAACCCTGCTGCATTTGCAGTAAAACCCGATGAGAATGCCGATTATCAGCTGTTTGCATCGGTAGATGAGTTGATCGCAGCTGAATATGAAGCAGAGCTATATCAAAGCATTTTCTATGGGCTGTTAACTATGTGTTATTGCATGAAGTTATCTAATGCTCCACAGGTCATTGCACTTGCCGAAATTTTTGAAGATCAAATAATTGATCTAAATCTGGATGATAAGCAGACAGAGTGCAACGCTGAAGTTAATCGCTTATCCAATTACTTGATGCGAAAAATAAAACGCAAACCTTCCCTAGATAATGTTGATTGGTCTTTAGCTAATCAGCCTATTACTTATGAAATTAAAACACGACCTTATTTACCTAATGAATTAACCATAATTGAGAAATAATAATGAATATTATGAAAAAGTATAAATGGCAAGAAGATGAAATGGATACAGCCTCACTTTTATATGGTGTAGAAACACAAAGGGTTGCTAGCGTTAGAGTATTAAGCTTAGTCAGTGAATACCTACCGTTCGATAAGGTGTTTATTATCCCAAGAGATCGGTTACATCCTTTGTTTGGCTTCATTACAGAATCTTATATTCCACATTGGTATCTGGCTAATAACTCAGTTTTAACAAAACACCGTGACTTTATTCGTCGATCTCCACAAGGTCATTTATCACTAAACGTGATTGAAGACTGTAATTTAGTATACCAAAACATTGAGCTAGCTGAAGCATTATTAGTTGGTATATGGACGCTTGCTAAATGTGTGACATGGCGGAATGACTATCAGTTGAACAAATCAATAAAAAACTTTGAAAAAGAAGTCAGTAGATTATCGATTGAAAGTAAGCAAAAAGGATATTTAGCAATTATTTTAAAATACACCCATTACGTCGATTGTAATTTGCCTAATATTTTCTGTGTAACAGAGTTTGATTGGTCAAAAGTTAGTTGGTTGGCAGAGCAATTCGGTAGTGAAACTAAGGAAGCCTCATGATTAATTTAAAATTACCAAAAATTAACAATGAATGGGTATGGACACCGACACCATTACAGCTGTTTTTACCTAATATTGGCTTATCAGAAGAGCAATCGGTTGATACGTTTCAGTTAATTTCAGATAGCTATGTACTGAACTTTATATTACGTGATCACGCTGAGCCACTAATGGCTAGCGAAATGATACTTCCAGATACTCAAACGAGTTATATAAAAAACTGTGATCCAGCAGCTACAAATCCTATAGCAATTACCAGTACTCGTGATAAAAGCAGTGATTGTCCAGTAATAGCAACCACATTGAATAACCCTCATTTTTTGCAAGACATTAGCATTGCCTTTGATGTGTTTTATGGCTTGATGCTTTTGTGGACTAAATCAACTAGATCTAATGATTCAGTGATCAGTGATTACCTTGAAGGCTGGAATCGTGACTATCAGACTATCAGTAAACAAGAAGGTGATAATGACCAAGAAATACATAAGTTGTTATCGAATGGGGTATCAAGTGTTTTATATGTTCTAAAGCAGCATAAACGCTCAGATTTCAATTTTTAATCATTGAATAGCAAGTTAATTTAAAGCGCAGTTTAACCTTCTGCGCTATTAAGGAATTTCATAATGAATAGATTAGCGCATGCAAAGATATTTGCAGCGATGGGTTTTCTCGTCTTTAGAATAAAAAAAAATGAAAAAACACCAGCATTTATAGGTTGGCAAAAAGAAGCTACAACTGATGTTAAAACACTAACTGAGTGGTTTAAAAGAGACGAATACAACGTTGGCCTTGTTACTGGTAAAGCATCTGGTTTTAACGTTATTGATGTCGATATCAAAGATGGTAAAGATGGAAGAGTATCACTTCAAAAACGTTTCGGTGACATATCTAATAAAGCTAAAAATAAAGCTCTAAGCTTTAAAACAGCTACAGGTGGCTATCACATACCCGTTAAATGGACACCTGAAACTGATGTATCTATTGGTAGTAAAGTGCTTGGTTTAGAAAATATTGATATTCGCGGAAATGGTGGATATATCGTTGCACCATCATCAAGTCGTATTTTAGATGGTAAAACAAAGTTTTATGAAGCAAATGACTTGCTACTTCCTTTATTAACACCAAGTGGCTGGGTTAAAGAGTTACTGGTTCAATTCAAAAATAGGCGTAGTGAACGTCACTTATTTGATCCTAGAGAAGTGATGACAGGTGTTGAAAGTGGCAACCGAAATACTGCCCTATTTACTTATGCATGTCATTTGCGTAGTCGAAATTTTGACCAAGGAATGGTATCAGGCTTTGTTTTTCAAGCAGCAAAACTTTGTATACCACCTTTTCCTATCGATGAAGCACAGCAAGTCATTGCTAGTGCTTTTGAATATCCAGAACCAAAAATTAATGAATCTAAAAAAAACTTAACATTTAAGGAATTATTATAATGACTGCGCAAGTAACTGTTACCGATTCGGTTAGTAAAGCATTAGATCTTAACCAAGATAATGATGTTGAAAACTATAATTATGAAATGACTAAATCTGTAATACATCAAGAGCCTAGGTTTGACTGTACAGAGTCAGGTGATGCTGAACTAATGGTCGATACAGTTGGCGACAAGGTTACGTGGATTGATGAATTACGTATTTTTGCTATACATGATGAACGATGGAAACTAGACAATGATGGTGCAATAGTGCGTTTTTCAAAGTTGTTATTGCAACGAAGAAAGCAGGAGTTAGCGTACTATCGTCGAGTTGATAAACGACTAAATAGTTTAGGAAGTGAGTATAATACAGAACAATTAAAAAAAGTGCTGAGCCAACGGATTAAACAACTTGTAAGGCATTGTACAAAAATGCAAAGTAAGGCATCAATCTTTGCTATAAAAGAGTTATTTAAAACGGAAAAAGGTATTACGTTGTCGTTATCTACCTTTGATAGCAAACCACATTTCGTAGGTGCTAAAAATGGTATTGTTGATTTAAGAACAGGTGATTTTATTACTAACGAGCCTGAGTACTTAATGATGAAATCGCTAGCGGTGTCATATGATCCTGAAAAAGATTGTCCTAAATTCAAAAAGTTTATAGCTGAGGTAATGCTAGAAAATCCAGACGTTATTGCTTTTCTGAAACGACTTGCGGGTCAAATGATTTTGGGTATAACAAATAAAGATAAATTTGTTATTTTAATTGGTGATGGCCTTAACGGTAAAAGTGTTTTTATTGATATTATGGTCAATTTATTAGGGGATTATGCTGAACAAACTGATGCGGATGTATTCACAGAAAACCGTGGTAATAAGGATTACTTTAAAGCGGAGCTAGTCGGTAAGCGACTTGTGGCTATGAACGAATCCAGTCGTGGTGATAAACTTGATAGCTCAATGGTTAAATCTTGCGTAAGAAGTGGAAAAATTGTTGCTAGATCACCTTACATGAAGCCAATAACATATCAGCCAATGTTTACGCCTGTATTATCGACAAATAACTTACCTTATATTGAACAAGATAAAGCTGTGTGGGAGCGGCTACTGATTATTCCGTTTGATTATGTTGTTCCTGAAGATAAACGTGATGGCAAGTTGAAAGAAAACCTGATCAAAGAAGAAGCACAAGGTATTTTAAATTGGATGATAGAAGGTGCTCAGGATTTCTTAGAACAAGGTTTAAATATTCCTGATGTTATTGTTAAAAAGCAAGCTGAATATCGACTTAAATCTGATCGGATTGCACAGTTTTTGAGTGATTGCTGTGGTGAATCTGTCAGTATTAAAGATAGTTTACCGCTTAGGGCTAAATTTAACCAGATACTAAGCGGGTATAAAATTTGGTGTAATTTAAACAACTACTTACCACTGGGTAGTGGAGCATTAAAAGATGAACTTAAGAAAAAAGGGCTAAAAGTCGGTAAGGACGGTGATGGTGATTTTGCCGTATCTCAAGTTGCTATTATTGATTTTGGTGACACTATATCGCTTAGGTTACATGATAATACTGTGAATCAAATAATGGAGATGTAGATACAGACAAAACAGACGGGATTTTTAATAAATTATTTTATAAAAAAAGTTACTACAGCTAATAAGTGAATTAAGTTGAGTAAACCCGTCTGTTTTATCTGTGATCATAATAACGCAGTTAATAAATTACCAAAACCAGCCATACTTCCATTGATGTAATACGTAATATTTGATGATGGATTGTACCAACCAAGTGTTTGTCCACCTGAGTTTCTAATCTCTGTTCTGTGATCACCTAAGTAATGAATAAAACCACGAATAGATGCATCTGAATTTCTTAATATTGTTGGGTTCATAAGTTACCTGTGTTGTTTGTCTTAACTAGGGTAAGCATCAAAGCAATCAATTATTTAGACAACGAATATTCACTAAAAAACTGGGTAAGTAATTCCGTATATTAGCTGTTGTCAGTAGCTGAGCAACGGAGGGATAGTAATGTCATAACAACGGATAATCTTAGGAATAAAGTAATGACATTAATTAAACAAAAATCGGGAATTTTTCAGTCTAGAATAATGGTAGATGGGAAAACTCACCAGCGCTCTACACGCTCTAGAAATAAAGCAAAGGCTTTGCAAATAGAGCGTCAATATCGCCAAGAAATACTAGACAAGAAGTTACTTGGCATTAAGGATTCAATTAATTTGTATGATGCGTTAGATATGTTTTTAACATCGAAAATAGATCTAAAAAGTTATAATGATATTTCCAATAAAGTACGTGGAGTAAAGTTATATTTTGATGACAAACCAGTAAATGAGTTAACAACTGCCGATCTTGAGCATTATGTATTAACACGTAAGCAAGAAGGTAGAGCACCACAAACAATTGAACATGGGATTATTCAACTACGTGGCTGTGTTGAGTATATGGAGCGTTTGGATTACCAAGTACCTATTGTTAAATTCCCTAAAATTAAGGTGAAAAACCAGCGAATTCGCTCACTAAGTCGTGATGAAGAAATCAGGTTACTAGCTGAGTTAGTACCTGATAACACCAAATATTATAAAAAATTAACACCATTCACCGATAAACCAGAATTGATGAAACAACGTCAAGATAACTGGGATCTAGTTATACTACTTCTTGATATCGGTGCGCGTTACAGCGAGATAGCAGAGTTAACATGGCAGCAAGTTGATTTAAAAGAAAAAACTATTCTTTTAAAACGTTCAAAGACAAATAATGAAGCGGTGTTATACATGTCAAATCGCGTGTATCAGGTGTTGAAATCAAGAAATGATAAGAAGGTACATCACAAATGGGTTTTCACAGATAAAAGCGGTAATAATCCCCGTAAGCATTCCACTATCGCTATTCGTCGAGCAATTCGAAATGCTGGTATTGAAGATTTTCGTGTCCATGATTTTCGCCACACATGTGCTAGTAGGCTTGTGCAAAATGGTATGACAGTTCAGGAAACTGCACATATTCTAGGGCATTCAAACATCGCAACTACTATGCGTTATGCACATTTAGAGAAGAATCAGGTAGCTGAGAAAATGAAAGCTGTGATTGATAGGTTTAATGATTAACATAAACCTAACACATCATCAGTAAAAATCATTGATGATGTGTTAGGTTGCTTTATATATTGAATGGAATACCTTTTGTGGAACGACTATTGAATATTTTGCTTCCGCCAATTATCTATTGCAGTTGGAAGCCTATTTGCGGGAGTTTCTTCTTGCCATCTATCCCAAAAGTTAACTGTACCGCTATTTGGTTCATTGGTAGGTTTATCTACTCTAATTCTGCTGGGGAGTAAGCAAGCGTCACCAACTACTAATGCTTCGCCGGTATCTAAAGTAGGTAATATGTCACTAAAGCCACCTAGACTATCAGGTAATAACTTCTTAATAACCGATTGATCGTCTGCATTGGTTAATCTCATTGATATAAAGTTACTACATTGACTGAGCATAGTTTTATTTACTTCAGAAGGCCGCTGGCTTATTACCACAAGGCTAACGCCATACTTTCTTCCTTCTTTTGCTATTCGTTCAAAAATATCTATTGAAATATCATCTGCAGCATCAGCCATACTCTTTTGTGGCATATATAAGTGAGCTTCATCACACATCAATGCTATAGGGTGCCTTAGAGGTGATGGTGTCCATTGCTGTAAAGAAAAAGCAACTCTGGCTACTAATGACACTATTAAAGGTAAAACATCAGAAGGAACTTCGGAGAAGTTTATTATTTTAATCCCACCAGTGGTGTTTTCACTAGTACTTCCAAGTAATGCTGTAGTTAGCCTTTCAAGCCAGTCGAATTGCATTACGTCGACACCACCTTGGAATAAAAAACCTAATCGCCTATCTGAAATTTTATTTTCCAATCTAGCAATCATTCTTGCTAATTTTCCAAAAAATTCTCCTTGCTTAAGTTTTTTATTTGCACCTTCAACCATCTCGGTATTTATGTGATTCAACCTTGCTAACAATAAGTTAATATCAAAGGGAACGGGGCTATCTACTGTAAAGTTATCGAGTACATCAGTGTATCCACCCGCAACAAGGTACTCTCGTTTTGCGGAATTTATTTCTCTAGACATTATCATCGCTTGGTTTGGAGCATTTTGATCACTTCTATCTACAAATAATGAAACTAACGCGTCGTATGATAAAAGCCAGTAAGGTAGATAGACTGCACCATCATTGAGAGTGCTACCAGCATCGATATCTGCGGGGCCAGCAACTTTAAAGTGCTTAATACCTGCTTGAACTAGTGGCTCGTATTCACCATGTAAGTCAAATACAATCGCATTTGCGGTTGAAAGCGTTGCCATCTGTTCAATTATTTTTGCTGTCGTCCACGATTTCCCTGAACCAGTACTACCACCGATAAAAGCGTGTCGTTGAAAGAATTTATTACCATTTAAGAATGCTGTTGCTTGTTCATCTAAACTATAAGTTCCTATTGATAATGATGTTCCATCATCAGCAACATTTGATAAAATTTGCATGAATCCTGTTAACTTTTCACCTTCTAATGCAAAACAATTTGCATCTATTTCAGGAACACTTTCAATGGTTCTACGAAATACATTACGGCTTTCACCATCTCTATTTAGAAAAGTGCCAATCAAAGCAACTCGACATAGGTTTAATTCGGGGGGGATATCATCTAAATTATCTTCTTCAGATAAGTTTACCTTCTTACGGGTTACTTGAGTGATTAAGCCAATTAGGTGCTGACCTAATTTGCTACTTTGTAATACAGCTAAGCGGTTTACTTGAAGCCTTTTCAGTTGTTCCAAATTATCTACTTCAACAACAACCGTTGTTGTATCTACTGAGATCACTTTCCCTAATGCATCGTTATCTTCATAATTGAATAATGGCATATCTCTTCCTTAAAGAATTAAATTTAGGTAACCGCTTAGGCTCCATAGGTTTGTTTCAACAATAATAGGTTCCGCTAATAAAGAGCTGTAAATAATTGATTGTTCGTCACTTTCACCTCGTTCGATAGCTAGGTATTTTTCTACTCCGCTTTCGAAGAGAAACTTTCTAGCTGCATCTGTCAATTCATACGTGATAACAGTAATACTGGCTTTCTCTCGAACGCATTTTTGAATTAATTTTTCTTGGATATGTTGATCATTAAAACCGAATCCAACACAAAGATACGTATTCGCTCTCTGTATAGCATTATCTGCCTCAGCTATAATTGTACGAAAAGGCTCTAAGTGAGTGATTCTATATTTATCAGTACCAGGAGTAACTATTTGTGGTAGGTAACCTTCAGGGATATGATCGCCATTGCCAAAACCACATATTTCACCTATAGGAGATTTAAACCAATCAAGTGATCCATGTACTTTCCATATGTTGACTTTTCTTTTGCATGACAGGTTTCTACTGTCAATTAATTTACGGCGATAGCCGTGAGTAAACCCACTATAGTGATGAAAACCTTCTTGATCGCAAGAGTACTCAGCAATTCGATCATAATTGGTAGTAATAATATCTACTTGTGACAACGCGCTTCTGAACATTGATTGGATTAAATAACCTAGAGGAAAAAATGATCTATCAGTTAAAGAATTTTCAAAGACTGTTAAATCTTCAGGGTTTATAAGTTGCCAAGTATTAATTACTACTTTGTTAGTTAATTGTTCAGATAATGATACCTGATAAAGGGCATTTTCTAGGTCAATCCCTTCATCCAGTAATGCACAAAACTTCATCCATTCTGCAGTTTCTTCTTCGCTAAAACCTGTAGTATCAACGGACCTCTTTAAATGTTCAGATAAGGCCCACATGCCAGACATGTTAAAAGCTGCCGATGCTCCGCTACCTAATATAATGGTGGGTGTTTGACTATAGTAATCTTGTGCTTGCTTCTGGTAATCCTTCCCTGACATACTGATCCTTATTAGCAATATAGGTGATAATTTAGATATACATGCTTCACTTTATTATAGTTATTAGGTTATTTCTAGGTACTTGGTTGACATAATTAATGAGCTAGATCAATTTGTTGATGATTCGGTAAACCAACGGCTATCACTGGTGCTAATACCCAGTTCGGATATTTACACCATCAATTAATTTACCCTATTAAAATTCACCCGCAGTTATAGCGGCCTATACGTCAACCCTATTACCCTAAGCAACGGATTAAATCCTTTTTTCTCCGTAAAAATCGTTTAATAAAGCATTAAAACAATTGAATTTACCCTAATATTAATTGTGCCCTAATAGGGTTTACTCGAATTAGGGTGGATTTTGTGCCTATAAGGTACACCAATGAATTAATGAAACGAGTGGATAAGCCACGAATAGTGCAGGGTATATAAAATATTGGTGCGAGTGAAAACTAGGAAAGAAATTAACCGAGTAACAGATACAAAAAAGCCCTAACCGAGGTTAGGGCTTATTGCTTCCTACGAAGGAATGGTGCCGACTGCCGGAGTCGAACTGGCGACCTACTGATTACAAGTCAGTTGCTCTACCAACTGAGCTAAGTCGGCACACAAAGATGTGTGCGATAAATATATTCTTTCGAACTATTTATCTTGGCACCGAATAAATGTTTCTAAACGATTACTATTATAAAAGTAGCAACAAATATTCAAATAGGTTTGAATAGATGGTGCCTCGACCCGGAATCGAACCAGGGACACGAGGATTTTCAATCCTCTGCTCTACCGACTGAGCTATCGAGGCAGTGTCTAATCTGCTGTCTTTTCGGCTTTGCCTTGAAGACGGGCGGTATTAAACTGTTTTTCGTTTTGTTCGTCAACTCTTTTTTTCAATTAAATGTTTGTTTGCCTGTTTTTTCTGCTTTTTGTCGGAATAGTCAGCGTAAATTCACATTTCAATGGCTATATAAGAGAAAATGAATTGTTTAAGCGTTACTTTTTCGGTGGCACATAACCTTCAATTTCTGGCTCGATACCTTCAAAAAGATAAGCAACCATAGCTGTTTCTAAAAAAGCACGGTCGTTTGGCTCCATCATATTCATTTTTTTCTCATTAATTAACATGGTTTGCTTTTTTTGCCAGTCTTTCCAAGCTTCTTGGCTAATATTATCAAAAATACGTTTACCAATTTCTCCAGGGTAAAGTTGAAACCCTAGACCTTCAGCGTCTTTTTTTAAGTTTTGGCAAAATATAATGCGGCTCATTAGTTCATTCTCTTTTCAAGTAATACGTTTTCGACAAATATGTTCGAAAATATTATGGCTTTAGTAGGGTGATCAGTTTTTGTGTTGAGGCTGCTAAGCCAACTGATGCGGTAATAGATAAATCATACCATTGTTGTTTGTTATTTTCGTTGATTTCTTTCATCGGTAATTGTTCACAATCAACTACTATCGGTTCGATATCTAAATGGAAATGACTAAATGTATGACGAAACTTAGTTAAGTGTAGTTGGTCAATTTGTTTTAAATTTTGTTTGGCCAGTAAAGGGGCAATATCGTCTTGGCTTTTAACTTCTAGAAAACACCATAATCCTCCCCAAATTCCACTTGGTGGTCGTTTTTCCATTAGTACTTGTTGATTAATACGTGGGATCACCATGATGGTTTGTTTTTCAGGAGTAGTTTTCTTTGGCTTTTTCTGTGGGTAATTACTTTGCTCATTTAATGAAAATGCTAAACAACTTTCACTTAACGGGCAGAGTTCACATTTGGGTTTACTGCGTGTACAAATAAGTGAACCTAAATCCATCATAGCTTGGTTAAATTGTGCAACATTTACCTTTGGCGTTAATGTTTCAGTGATTGGCCAAAGTGCTTTCTCGTATTTACTTTGCCCGGTATGACCTTCAACCATGTAGCAACGTGCTAATACTCGTTTTACATTTCCGTCAAGAATTGCATGATGCATATTAAGCGCCAGGCTTAAAATAGCACCCGCGGTTGAGCGACCTATGCCGGGTAGGGCGATCACTTGTTCGATATCTTCAGGAAACTTGCCAGCATAGTCTTGCTGAATTATTTTAGCTGTTTTATGTAAGTTTCGAGCACGTGCGTAATAGCCTAAACCTGTCCAGTGATGTAATACGTTATCTTCATCGGCATTGGCTAAATCTTCAATGGTTGGAAAGCTTGCCATAAAGCGTTGGTAATAAGGGATCACCGTGGCTACTTGCGTTTGTTGCAGCATTATTTCAGAAATCCATACGCGATATGGCGTTTTATTTTGTTGCCAAGGCAAATGTTTTCTACCTTGGGCTTGATACCAGTCGAGTGTTTGCATGGCAAAATACTGTGCTGATTTTATTGATATTTGAGTTAAATTTGTCATAGGGGCAATAGTCTACCTAATTAATGCTCGTGAATAAATGTGCATTTTTCATTGCAAAAATTTATAATGCCATTATGCTCTCGTCCATATTAATACCGAGATAATTGCTCACAATATACTCTCTAAGGCTCAAGGAATTAAAATGAAATTAAATGCTAAAAACCGTAACCGCCGTTTACGTAAAAAATTACGTGTTGATGAATACCAAGAATTAGGTTTCGACGTTGCTTTTAAATTGGCTGACGGCACCGATGATGATGCTGTTGACAGTTTTTTAAATCAATTTTTTAATGATGTTATTCAACCTAATTCACTTGGTTTTGGTGGAGAAGGCGATGTGTTATGGCATGGTATTATTTGTACTCAAAAGATTGGTAAATGTACCGATGAACACCGAACTGCCGTTGAATCATGGTTAAACGACAATGGCGCAACAGCTGTCGCAGTTAGCGACTTATATGATGTGTGGTGGGCGTAGTACTTAATACCCCAAATCATTCAAACTGCGCTTTTTTATCCGTTTAAAAAATTCACGCATTTGCAATGACCACGGGTATATACGTATTCACTATCAATTTTTAAAACAACCAGTAAAGACTAAAGCATATGACTGAAGAAAGAACCCACAAGACTATTGAACAAGCTGAGCAAGAAGGTAAATATATTCGTAAAGTACGTAGTTTTGTTAAGCGTGAAGGACGTTTAACAAAAGGACAAGCGAGTGCCTTAGAACAATTTTGGGCAACAATGGGCTTGAATCACCAAGACGGCATGCTTGATTTTGCTAGTTTATTTAGCAATAACAACCCGGTTGTTTTGGAGATAGGTTTTGGCATGGGGAAATCTTTGGTTGAAATGGCTAAAAATGCCCCAGATCTTAACTTTATTGGTGTTGAAGTACATCGCCCAGGTGTTGGTGCCTGTATTTCATTAGCGCAAGAAGAAGGCGTTGATAATTTAAAAGTATTTGAACATGACGCGATAGAAATACTTGCTGACTGTATTCCTAGTAGTTCATTAACGACGGTGCAATTGTTTTTTCCTGATCCTTGGCATAAAAAGAAGCACCATAAGCGCCGAATTGTTTCACTTGAATTTGTTGAAACTATTCGCCAAAAGCTCAAAATCGGCGGTGTATTCCATATGGCTACCGATTGGGAAAATTATGCAGAATGCATGATTGAAGATATGAATTCAGCGCCTGGCTATGAAAACTTAGCTAGCGAAGGTGACTTTGTACCACGTCCTGATTCTCGTCCGTTAACGAAATTTGAAAATCGTGGTAATAATTTAGGTCATGGCGTTTGGGATATTCAATTTAAACGCCAAGACTAAATATTGTTAATTTAGGTATTGTTGTTCAATATGAAAAAGGTGCTGGCTATTACGTAAATTGCCAGTATCTTTTAGCCACTGCTGACTAATAATTTCTCGCTGTAATGCGGCTTGTAAAATACGGGCTTTATATTGCGACCAATAATAAATAGTCGCCTGCTGATGAACTTCATTGTTCGGAAATACTTCACTTCTACTTTCTTCTAGTTCAGCTAAAATATCAGCGATGACTTTGGGCTTTATTTCTTTTTCAATTTGCTGTTTAAACTTAGTGAACCGTTTTGCTTTTACCAATAACCACGCCATCCATAATATAGCGGCTATAGCAAAAACCATAAAAATATCTACATTCATTATTTTATTTATTCTCTTCAAATACTGAAAGCATCTTATCAGGCTTCGCTTTATTGGCTAACCATTATTTTTGTTAGTGGTCGAGGAAATTAGCTAAATGCTAAACTGAGCTTTTTCATGCATGAGTAATTTTGCTTTTAAAGCTAAGCCGCCCGCGTAACCGGTTAACTTCCCGTTAGCTCCGATAACACGGTGACACGGTATAATTAACGCAATAGGGTTTTTACCATTTGCAGCGCCAACGGCCCGTACTGCTTTTTCATTATTAATTTTTTTAGCTATCCATAAATAGCTTTTGGTATCACCTTGCTTGATGGTCGTTAATGCTTGCCATACTTTTTGCTGAAAAGGAGTGCCTTGTGGTGCAAGTGGTAAATCGAAAACGATTCGTTTACCGGTAAAATATTCCTCTAGCTGTTGGCAAGTTTCGATGAAATGTTCAGGGCTTTCTGTATAGCTGTCATCAATCACAAGGGGTAATGCACCTTGTTGAAAAGAAAGTGCGGTTAAGCCCTGGTCATTTGCTGTTAAAGCTATATCGCCATACGGGGAAGAAGTGAGGGTAAAATACATAATTATTGCTCTTTTTTCGATGTCATTGTTTTTGATTGTTTTGTTTTAGTGTGATTAACAAATGTAAGTGATTGCCATAAATAAATTGCAGCATAAGCTCGCCAAGGTCGCCATTGTTCAGCTATTGCCAGTATAGTTTTATTATTGGGCTTTTCGTCATTTAGCGTCAACGCTTTGATTATACCTAAATCGGCACTTGGAAAAGCATCTGGATCACTTAAGCCGCGCATAGCAATATAATTTACTGTCCATGGTCCAATTCCTTTCAGTTGTGTTATTGATTTTTCGAGGGTTTCAATATTCTCTGATTTGGAAAAAAGGTCCGGTGTTGCTAAATAATAATCAACCCAGCGTTGCAATGTGGCAATACGTGACTGAGTTAAGCCAATTTCAGCAAAATCAACGTGTTTTAATTGTCGAGCTGTTGGGAAGTGCTTAGTCATTTCAGTATATGGGCGGTCAGTTTCTTTTATTTCTCTGCCATACTTTTCGGCAATTCGTTGCGCTAAGGTGGTTGCCGCTTTAACCGATATCTGTTGTCCTAAAATAGCACGAATGGTAAATTCAAAAATGTCCCAACAACTCGGTAACCTTAATCCTGGATACTGCTCGATAACTTTATTAAGCACTTTATGAGAGCTTAACTGTTGATGTATCAGTGATAGGTCCGCATCAAGATCAAACATTTTTCTAACACGTGTGATCACTTGGTTCAGGTAACTAAAATCATTCATGCATACGGTTAACAACAATGCGTGCTTCGTTTTATAACTTGGTTTTTCTTGTGGTTGGGATACTTTGAACCAACCTTGACAATTTTCTAAAATAAAACTTCGGCAATATTCTGTTTCAGTCACTTTTTCAATATTACTGATTTGCCGATGTCGAAAAAAGCTGAGCATTAATGTCCAGTCAAACGGTGGTCGATAAGGTAATAAAATACTCACTGTATTTGTTGTTTGTGAAACAGGAGAACACCCTGTTATGTCTTCGTTATCTTGAGTCGATTTTTTACCACGTACTTCACTGGGAGTAACTTTATAAGCTTGTTTAATAACTTCATTAAAACGCCTCACACTATTGAAACCAGACGCATAAGCAATATTGGTCATGCTGAGTTTAGTGGTGGTTAATAATTTACGCGCTTGCAATAGGCGTTGATGATGAAAAAACTCACTGGGCGATAAGCCATAATACTGTACAAACAAACGTTGAAGTTGGCGTTCACTTATTTTTTGATGTTTGGCGCACTCAGCAATACTGTTATTGTTTTCATAGTAACTTTGTACGATACGTTTTATTTTGTCCGGTAATAAAGGCGCTGGAGCAAGCTCAGGAAAACATCGTTTACAGGGACGAAAACCTGAATTTTGAGCGAGCTCTGCGCTTTGGTAATATTGTACATTTTCTGGCTTTGGAGGGCGTGCAGGGCACACAGGACGACAAAAAATACCGGTAGTCAATACCGCAGTATAAAACTTACCATCAAATCTAGCATCGCGACTTAAACGGGCATTTTGGCAAATACTAATATCTAACATTCGTGTTGTTCCATGGTTAAGCTTCAGACTCTTTTAATGAGTATAAATGCATAATTCACTAAAAACTCGCGAAAATCGGACAACAATGTTAAAGATACATAGCGCGGCTTACTTTATTCGTTTGATATATAGCGGTAACCATTGAAACAGCGCTTTTATTGCCATTAATAATTCATCTACTTAATGGCGTCAATAATCTATACCTTTACAGAAATCAATTATGCGCGTTGTAGATAATATTTTTAATCATGTTAAAAACACGTCTATTCAGTGACCACGGGAATATGCTATTTTTTTTCTGCGAGTTTATGACGATACTGTTGGGCGATCACTTTCAATATATCCCGCCAGCTAATAATACCAATTGGCTGCATCAAATCATTCACAATTGGCAAGCATGAAATATGATTGTCATGAAACAGTAAAACGGCTTCATTTAAATTAACTTGTAATTTGGCGGTAGTCAGATTGCGGTTCATGATCAAGTGCAGTTTTTTTTGTAACATCGAATGGTCTCGCGGCGTTTCATTTTTAGTGCCTATTGTTGGGCTTAAATGCTTGTAAATGTCTCTGTCGGTTACCACACCAACGAGCTCTTTGCCGTTGAGCACTAAAATGTGATGAATTTTGTATTGCTCAAATATCGCTTTAGCTTTTCTTAAGTCATCATCCATTTCTAGTGTGATTAAGTTTGTTGACATGATTTTGCTTAAGCTCATCATTTTACCTTGTTATATTATTCTTATTATATCTTCACGATAAACAAAACATTGTTAGTTAACAATCACATTTTGATGAAAAGTAGCAGCTTATTGATTTACATTAAAAGGATTTGTTTGCTGTAACAAAAGTGTCACACAACTGTCTTATAATTCTTTCCGTATTAGAATTTCCATAATTAAAGGTATTGTGAGTGGCAATTGCATTGAAATCGACTGGCCCACGCCAATTGAAAAATACATTAGCACAATGGTTAATAACATTAGGTGGCATAAGTGTTTTGTTTACACTTGTGTTGATATTTTTATACTTACTTTACGTGATTCAACCTATTTTTGAGTCGGCTAAAATAGAAGAGGTTGGCCAAGTTGAGATAAATACTACCGTTCCAGTTTTATCTACGGGTATTGATGAACTTAAAGAAATTGCTTATCAAATTAATCATGAGGGTAAAATTAATTTTTATCAGCTTGTTAAAAGTGCCGTTCATGAAAAAGGGGCTTTAGTACTGAGCAAAAAACTTCTGAGCAATAATACGACTCTACTCAAGGTTGTAAACTCTGGGGTAGAAAACAAATTATTGCTTGATAGCGAAGGGAAAATACAACTGATTGCGGCTAAATTTTTCTCTAACTTTGATTCGGGTACGCGCGAAATTATTCCGAGTGTCACTTACCCATTGGGCAAAGAGTTTATAGAGATTGACGAGAACAATGAGTTGATTTCTCATGTGTCGTTCGGCATGGATGAAGAAAAGGCTGTTTTTGTTGCTTTTACACAGGACAAACGGTTAATCAAAACAAGCTTAATTGCCGAAGATGATTTTACATATGACAGTGAACATGAGGTTATTTATCAAGAAATAGCTTTTCCTGTTGGCCATATAGACGAAATCTTAGTTACACCTGATATGGCATTGGCTTTTGTGCGTAGTGATGACCAAGTATTTGTTTACAATCTTGATGATGAAGACAGCGTTGAACTTAAAGCTACAATTATTCCGTCATTAGAACAAAGTAGTACCAAACCGCAGCATTTAACCTCAATGGCATTATTGTCGGGCAGTAGTTCAATTCTACTGGGCAATAGTGCAGGTAAGGTTTCGCAATGGTTTGAAGTTGCAACTGATAATGGCCGTCAGTTTAAAAATGTTCGTAGCTTTGATGTCAGTGACACTGAAGCTGTTAGTCATATTTATACTGAACAATTTCGTAAAAGCTTTTATACCTTAACTTCTACTGGGAATATGGGCGCTTTCTATACCACGAGTGAAGCTGACTTATGGCAAGGAAAACTAACCACAAGTCAACCAAGTGCATTTGCAATTTCACCTCGTGCCGATGGTTTAGTCGTTATTGAAGATAGTCAGTTAAAAGTATTTAGTGTTGAAAATGAACACCCTGAAGTAACGTGGAGTGCTTTGTGGGAAGAGGTTTGGTATGAAGGATATCCTGAGCCCGAGTTCATTTGGCAGTCAACCTCTGGTTCAGACGATTTTGAAGGTAAATTTTCTTTAGTGCCAATTTCATTTGGTACCATGAAGGCTGCGATGTACGCGATGTTATTTGCTGTGCCTATCGCCTTAAGTGCCGCAATTTACACTGCCTATTTTATGACATCTGCTATGCGACGTAAGGTTAAGCCCACGATTGAACTAATGGAGGCATTACCCACGGTTATTTTAGGTTTTTTAGCCGGATTATGGTTAGCGCCTATCATTGAGGACTATTTGCCTGCTATCGCTATGCTATTAATACTATTGCCACTTTCTGTATTTTTGACGGCATTCATTTGGCACAAACTTCCCAAAGAAATGAAAGATAGCGTTCCTGAAACATGGGCGCCAATATTGCTTATTCCTGTATTGCTGATTGCGGGAGGTTGCGCGTTTGCTCTATCTCCCATTTTTGAAACGCTATTTTTTGGCGGTGATGTTCGCCAATTTATTACCAATGATTTAGATATTAATTTTGATCAACGTAACTCACTGGTTGTTGGTATCGCGATGGGATTTGCTGTAATTCCAACCATTTTTTCTATGGCGGAAGATGCAATTTTCAGTGTGCCAAAGCATTTAACCAGTGGCTCTTTAGCCCTAGGCGCTACTCAATGGCAAACCCTTGCCAAGGTTGTATTGCTAACCGCTAGTCCAGGTATATTCTCAGCAGTAATGATGGGCTTAGGTCGCGCAGTAGGTGAAACTATGATCGTATTGATGGCCACAGGTAATACGCCAATTTTAGATTGGAGTATTTTTCAAGGTATGCGTACTTTAGCTGCGAACATTGCGGTTGAAATGCCGGAGTCTGAAGTTGGTAGCTCTCATTATCGAATTCTCTTTCTAGCCGCTTTTGTTTTATTTGTTTTCACTTTTGTTTTCAATACGTTTGCTGAGCTTATACGTCAGCGTTTACGTGAAAAATACAGCTCGTTATAGTTGAGGAACTGAGTTTATGAATAGTTGGTTTAAATCTGGTTCACCGTGGGTATGGTTATCTGCTGGCGGAGTAAGTATCAGTTTAATTTCAGTGCTAGGCTTATTGTGGTTAATAGCTTCGCGCGGTTTATCATACTTTTGGCCTGCCGATATTTATCAATTTGAAAGCATTGATGATAAAGGTAATGCAATAACTATCATTGGTGAGATATATGATCGCGAACGTATTCCTACTAAGCAATTGTCGCATTTAAACTTAGGTTTAGATCCTAATAAAGAAAGCATTGAGCGAATTTTAGTAAAAACAGGTAATCGCGAGTTAGTGAGCTTAGATTTTCGTTGGTTATTAGTGCCTCTTATAAGTGAGTCCTCTAAGCCTGAAGAATTAGTGGTCGTTGAGCGTCGTACTAATGGTAATTTTTATGGTTATATCGAAGGCATTATTTTAGATGGTAAGACTGTTGGCCTTGAAAAAATGGCTGAGCTAGTTGATCGTGTTGATGGCTTTCAAGAAAAAATGGAAGCATTACAGAAGGTTGATATCGGCGCGATTAATTATCAAATAGAACGTTTACGTTTGAAAAAGCGTAAACACAAGCTTGATGATACCTTAACCATTGAGCTCGAAAAAGATATTGACCTACAAGTTGCCAATTTAAAAGCGGATTACCAAGTGTTAGAAGCAAAGTTAATGGCTATTCGTAACAAGGTTGCTCGTGACGAATTAGTGGTTCGTGCCATGGGGGGTGAAGTTATTAAGATAAATTTTGAAGATATACTCAAAATAACTTACAACAACAGATTGTCGACTTTTGGCCGAGCTGGAGTGTTCATTGAACAAATTGCTAACTTCTTAATTGATGATCCTCGAGAAGCAAATACTGAAGGTGGTGTATTCCCTGCCATATTTGGTACGGTATTAATGGTTTTATTGATGACGGTTATTGTTTCTCCCATGGGCGTTATTGCCGCGATTTATTTACATGAATATGCGGGTAAAAATTGGTTTACCAAATTGCTACGTATAGCGGTGATTAATTTAGCGGGTGTGCCATCAATTGTTTATGGTGTTTTTGGTTTAGGATTTTTTGTTTATATGGTGGGGGGAAGTTTAGATCAATTATTTTATTCAGAAACTCTACCGAGCCCAACCTTTGGTACGCCAGGGGTTATGTGGTCAGCAATCACTTTAGCTATTTTAACGTTGCCTGTGGTTATTGTTTCAACTGAAGAAGGCTTGTCTCGTATACCATCGGCAATGCGCCATGGCTCTTTAGCACTCGGTGCAACAAAGGCCGAAACGTTATGGCGTATCATTCTACCTATTGCTAGTCCCGCTATTATGACCGGTATTATTTTAGCGATCGCCCGTGCTGCTGGTGAAGTGGCACCACTGATGCTGGTGGGGGTAGTAAAAATGGCGCCGAATTTACCTCTCGATGGCAACTTCCCGTTCTTACACTTAGACCGAAAATTCATGCATTTAGGTTTTCACATTTATGATGTTGGCTTTCAAAGTCCGAACGTTGAAGCGGCACGTCCTTTGGTTTTTGCGACAGCATTTTTACTGGTGACAATTATCGTCTCATTGAATATGACGGCGGTTACTATCCGTAATCGTTTAAGAGAAAAATATCGCATGCTAGAGCATTAGTATTTAATCGTATTTACCCAATAATGAATATTTGCTTTAACCGAACAAAATTTAAGAATTGAAAGAGAAACTTATGATTTCAGTGAGTCCAAGAAAACTATTAGAGCCACAAGTAAAGCTTGATCTTAATAACTTATCGCCAGAACAAGTGGCGTTAGAAATTAAAAATTTAAACTTATACTATAGCGAAAAACAAGCGCTACAAAATATTAGTATGTCTATCCCTAAGGGACAAGTAACAGCATTTATCGGCCCAAGTGGTTGTGGCAAGTCTACCTTATTACGCTGTATAAATCGTATGAATGACTTAGTTGATACTTGTAAGATCGAAGGTGAAATTAATCTTCATGGCGAAAATATTTATGGCAAACATGTTGATGTTGCTGCATTACGTCGTCAAGTAGGTATGGTATTTCAGCGTCCTAACCCATTTCCTAAAAGCATATATGAAAATGTTGTTTACGGTTTGCGTATCATGGGAGAAAACAATCGTCGTGTTTTAGATGAAGCTGCAGAAAAAGCGCTACGCAGTGCTGCATTATGGAATGAAGTTAAAGACCGCTTACACGATAGTGCTTTAGGTCTTTCAGGTGGTCAACAGCAACGTTTAGTGATTGCCCGAGCCATTGCAATTAAGCCAGAAGTATTATTACTTGATGAACCAACGTCAGCGCTTGACCCTATTTCAACATTAACGATTGAAGAATTAATTAATGATTTGAAAAAACAATTTACCGTCGTTATTGTTACGCATAACATGCAACAAGCAGCACGAGTTTCAGATCAAACGGCATTTATGTACATGGGGGACTTAATAGAATATAGCGATACCAATACGTTGTTTACTACGCCCGCTAAAAAGCAAACAGAAGATTATATTACTGGCCGATACGGCTAATATCGACGATTACTATTTCATTTACCGTGAAGTAACAAAGGAAATAAAATGGATAACTTAAATCTTGGTCGTCATATTTCAGGCCAATTTAATGAAGACTTAGAAAATGTCATCAATCATGTTATGCACATGGGGGGCTTGGTTGAAAAACAATTAGGCGATTCACTTACTGCTGTTTATGACGCCAATGAACCATTGGCTAAAAGTGTGCTAGCGACAGATTATAAAATTAATGCTCTAGAAGTAAGCATTGATGATGAATGTACGCGCATTATTGCTAAACGCCAACCCGCAGCTGGCGATTTACGCTTGATAATGGCGATTGTAAAAACCATAGCAGACCTAGAGCGCATTGGCGATGAAGCTCAAAAAATTGCACGTGTTGCTTTAGAGGATTTCTCTGGAGAGCAAAAAGCGCTATTACTCAATTTAAATAATTTAGGACGTAAAGTCTTAGAGTTTTTACAAGCCGCTCTTGATGCTTTCACCCGCATGGATGTTGACTCAGCCGTAAAAACTCATGGCAATGATGAAAAAATTGATCGTGAATATGAAGCACTAATGCGGCAATTAATGACTTATATGATGGAAGACCCTCGTTCAATTCCTCAAATAATGACGGTTATTTGGTCTGCTCGTGCGTTAGAACGTATTGGAGATCGCTGTCAGAATATTTGTGAGTACATTATCTATTTCGTAAAAGGTAAAGACGTTCGCCACACAACGGCTGAAGATATTAAATCTTTATAAACTTGCAAAGATCCGCTACGTTTAAGTAACTTTAGCTATAGCGCTGATGTTTTTAAAAATATCAGCTATAGATATATCAAAAAGTACTAATAATTGTCACTAATTCGTCATAAAACGCTTGAACATCGTGTTAAATGGGTTAATATCCGCGACGAATAATAACAAAGAGCAATTAGGCTCTCGGAATAAAATTATGGCTAGAAATTCAATACTAGGTGTATTTGCAAAATCACCTATTAAACCATTAGAGAAACATATTCGATTGGTTACAAAGTGTTGTAATCAACTACCGGCTTTCTTTGCTGCATGTGCAGACCAAGATTGGTCTACTGCTGGAAAACTTCGTAGTAAAATTTCAAAATATGAACGTGACGCTGACGCATTAAAACGTCAAATACGTCTTGAATTACCGGGTGGCTTGTTTATGCCCGTTGATCGTGCCGACTTATTAGAGTTACTTACTCAACAAGATAAAATAGCTAATAAAGCAAAAGATATTGCTGGACGTATATTAGGTAGAAAATTACGAATACCTGAAACATTACAAGCTTCTTTTGTGACTTATGTGGCTCGAAATATTGACGCAGCAGAAAAAGCCGCTGACGCAATTAATGAATTAGACGACTTATTAGAAACTGGATTTCGTGGTCGAGAAGTTGAATTGGTTGAAAAAATGATCAATCAATTAGATGAAATTGAAGATGATACAGACGGCATGCAAATTAAATTGCGTAGCGACTTATTGGCCATTGAAAATGACTTAAATCCTGTTGATGTAATGTTCTTATATCAAATAATAGAATGGATAGGTGATTTAGCCGATTTAGCCGAACGTGTAGGTGCTCGTTTAGAAATTTTATTGGCTAGGAAATAAGTCATGGATATATTATTAACACATGGCCCTATGTTGGTCATTATTGCAGGCCTTGTTGGTTTTTTCATGGCGTGGGGCATTGGTGCAAATGATGTTGCTAATGCAATGGGAACATCGGTAGGTTCTAAAGCGCTAACAATTAAACAAGCTATTATCATTGCAATGGTTTTCGAATTTGCTGGTGCATATTTAGCTGGCGGAGAAGTTACCTCAACCATTCGTAAAGGTATTATTGACGCGGCCTATTTCGTGGATACCCCTGAATTACTTGTTTTTGGTATGATCTCAGCATTGTTTGCTGCGGCAACTTGGTTACTTGTTGCTTCTGTTTTAGGGTGGCCGGTATCAACTACTCACTCTATTGTTGGCGCAATTGTTGGTTTTGCTGCGGTTGGTGTTAGCGCTGATGCGGTTGAATGGGGCAAGGTTGTAGGTATTGTTGGAAGCTGGATAATTACACCACTTATCTCTGGTATTATCGCATTTGTTATTTTTAATAGCGCACAAAAGTTAATTTTTGACACCGATAAACCTCTTGTTCAAGCTAAGCGATGGGTACCTTTTTACATGTTTTTAGCGGGTTTTGTATTAGCGCTAGTAACGATTAAAAAAGGATTAAAACACTTAGGCTTAGATTTTAGTTCGAGCGAAGATTTTTTATACGCGATTATTGTTGCCGCTATGGTTGCTCTTATCGGTAAAGTTTTTATCAATCGTTTAAAGTTTGATGAATCAGCTACGAGGAAAACCCATTACGCTAACGTAGAAAAAGTATTTGCAGTTTTAATGATTGTAACCGCTTGTGCTATGGCATTTGCTCATGGTTCAAATGATGTGGCGAATGCGATTGGTCCACTAGCTGCTGTTGTAAGTATCGTTGGCAATGAAGGCCAAATCGCAGCTAAATCTGCTATCGCATGGTGGATATTGCCACTAGGTGGTTTTGGTATCGTTGCTGGTCTTGCATTATTTGGCCATAAAGTTATCGCAACAATTGGACAAGGTATTACGCATTTAACACCAAGTCGTGGTTTTGCTGCAGAGTTAGCCGCGGCATGTACTGTTGTTATTGCTTCGGGTACTGGTTTACCAATTTCAACTACACAAACGTTAGTTGGGGCTGTATTAGGTGTAGGAATGGCACGTGGTATTGCCGCTATAAACTTAACGGTAGTACGTAATATTGTAGTATCTTGGGTTGTGACTTTACCGGTAGGTGCTGGCTTATCAATCTTATTCTTCTGGATGATGCAAGCAATATTCAGCTAGACCTTTATTAAAGCTTTATTTAAAAACCAGCAGTGATGCTGGTTTTTTTATGCTCAGGATATACGGGAATTTATGCTGTTCCAGGCAAAACATCAGCACCTCTATCCGTAGAGGCAATAACATGGAGCATAAGTAAATAAGTTAGATGAAAATGTTGTTTGAAATAATGATGTTGTTTATTCAATAATACATCAACGATAAGTCATCAAGTATTCAGGAAGACCAACTTGAAAGAATTAACACTAGTTGTCAGTAGTAGCATTATTTTATTAATGCTTCTTTCATGTAATTCAAGTAATGAAAACAATATAGACATAAATCAGCAAACGAATAACATCGAAAGTAGAAATTTTCATCAAGCTATTATTACCGATACTCTTGAGATTGATTCGGATGAAGGAAAGCTTTCAAATAAAGATTTAGCAAAATTTGCACAAAGTTTAGGTGATGCACGTATTGTCGGATTAGGTGAGCAAACCCATGGGACGGGCAGTGTTTTTACCCTTAAAACACAGCTGATAAAATATTTACATGAACATCACGATTTTGATGTTTTCATATTAGAAAGCGGTATGTTCGACGTTAATCAGATTTGGCAACAAGCTCAACAAGGCAAGCGAATAAAGG
>Ga0209291_1000532_pt1 | contig 35985 bp, 26 predicted proteins | sample GOMGulsemesocosm_FD_184633 | JGI IMG/M metagenome (GOLD analysis project Ga0209291, IMG submission 184633) | Methane-oxidizing microbial communities from mesocosms in the Gulf of Mexico - GOM9B Gulf of Mexico (SPAdes) (version 2) | ecosystem: Environmental > Aquatic > Marine > Cold seeps...
ACAAATAGCAGAAATAACCATCGATTTTACCAGTGATAACTTTGTTTATCGTTTACCCATTTCAGCATTAATCAAGGTTGATGATAATGGTCAAGCGGTTGTTATTACAAAAAATAGAGATGATCTTTCTTATCAGTACTATGATATTTACCGTTTAGATAACCAATTCGTTTATTTGTTTGCTTCCATAGACGACCAACCTTTACAAATAGTCTCGAATGGCTGGCAACATATTAAATTAGGTAAATAACTGTTTATGCTTTTACCTAAACTCGCGATAAAAAATGCTCAATTTTCACTAACGATCGTTGTACTACTAGTGTTAGTGGGTATTGTTTCTTATTTTCAAATGCCACGTTCTGAAGATCCTCAGTTCGATATGCCTATCACTTTAATTGAAGTAATCTATCCCGGCGCATCACCAACAGATATCGAATCCTTAGTCGTTAATCCACTTGAAGAAGAATTTTCCGATATAGAAAATATTCAAAAAATTGAATCGCAAGTGAAAAATGGCGGCGCCCGCATTGAAATTACTTTTCTATACGGCACTGATCCCGAAGCCTCTTATAACAAAGTTAAACAAGCTGTTTCAACAGTCAAACCTGCTTTACCCCAAGGTGTTCACGACCTACTGGTATTAAAAGCGACTCCTACCAGCGTCGCCATTATGCAACTGGCACTTTGGAGTGAACCAATAGATTACAAATTAATGGAGTTTCATGCGAAGCAATTAGAAAAACGATTAGAAGCAATTAACGATGTTCGTAAAGCGGATATTTGGGGGTACCCACAACAAATTGTCGCGATAGATGTTAATTTAGCGCTGTTAAAACATTACGACTTGTCTGTTACCGATATCAATTTAGTTTTGCAAGGCCGAGCAATAAATATAACACCAGGCTATGTTGATGCAAGCTCAAGACGTTTTAATGTTAAAGCCAGTGGTAACTTTGTGCAGCTGGCTGAATTAGGTGACACGGTAATTCGCTCTAACGACAGTTCTGTGCTGCGTTTGAAAGATGTCGCTAATATTGAGTTTTCAGGGTTAGAGCCAAACTATTTAGCTTACTACGATAATAAGCCAGTAATTTTTCTTACTATTGAGCAACGTCCTAATACTAATATTTTTGATTTAACTGAAAGTATTGATAATGAAATAGCGAATTTTAATGAAAGTTTACCTGATAACGTGAAAGTTGATGTGCTATTCAAGCAGGCTGATAGCGTTGAATCAAGAGTAAATGGTTTTTTTGATAACCTTTGGCAAGGGCTGGTGCTGGTAGGCATTATGGCTTTAGTATTTTTAGGGTTACGCGAATCTTTAGTTGTTATTGCTGTTATTCCATTATCATTTTTAGTAGCAATTGGCTGGTTAGACTTTAGTGGTTTTGGCTTACAACAAATGTCGATTGTTGGTTTGATCATCGCACTAGGTTTACTCGTTGATAATGCAATAGTCGTTACTGAAAGTATTCATCGAGAAAAGAAGAAAACAAGAAACCTTGCTGACGCAGCAGCAATGGGTACAAGTAAAGTAGGTTGGGCAATTACTAGTGGTACAGTTACCACCATGTTAGCGTTTTTACCTATGTTGATGTTAGCGAGCAATACCGGCGATTTTGTGCGCTCAATGCCTGTTACTGTAGTATTAGTGTTGGCCGCCTCTTTATTAATTGCACTAACATTAACCCCATTACTTGCTAGTCGATTTTTTGCGGAAAACTCAAGGGAAAACACATCAAAAATTAAAACACTCCAGCATTACGTTAATATATTTGCTGAAAAGGTTTATGCAAAATGGCTGAGTCGATTCATGCGTTCACGTTGGATTGTTATTGCTATCGCTATACTTTGCTTAGCCGGAATGTTGTCACTATTTGGTAAAGTTGGTGTAAGTCTGTTTCCTAAAGCAGAAAAGCCAATGATCATGCTTGATGTTGAAACCCCTCCTAATTCCTCGTTGGCATATACCGATCAAGTAATGCAAAGAATGACAGAAGTTATTGAGAAACATGGGATTGTCGATAAAGTCGCGTTAAATGTGGGTAATGCAAATCCCCGTATCTATTACAACCAAATACCTAAACGTGGTGTAGCAACTTATGGGCAAGTTATTGTGGTTCTGCGTGAATACGACCCTGAAAGGGTTTCAACTTTGGTTACTCAGCTTCGTAAAGAGTTTAGCGGATGGCAAAAAGCCAAAATAACTGTCAGTGAGTTTACCCAAGGCCCAGTAACAGACTTACCGATTAGTGTAAGATTGATGGGTGAATCACTAAGTGATTTAGAAAATGTCGCAAATGATCTGGCGAATATGATGGCAAGTACTAAAGGCATTATAAATCTCGATAACCCTATAGGAATAGCTAATACTGAGTTACTGCTCGATATTAACTACGAAAAAGCAGGATTAACCAATATCGATATTAATACCCTAGATACTACGTTGCAGACTATCCTTTCTGGTACTGCAGTAGGGCGATTCAATGATGATAATGGTGAAAACTACCCGATTGTTGTACGTCGTAAAAACCCAGATATTGATGGTTTAGCCGACATTAATGTTACTAATCGTTTAGGGGAATCTATTCCGCTTAATCAATTTATTACCACTAAATTGCAAAAAGGGCGTACTGAGTTTTACCATTATCAGAAATTACGTATGGCGAAAGTTTCTGCCGATGCAGATAAAAATAATACAGTGAGCGAATTAACCGCAAAAGTAATCAATTACTTAGATAGTTATAAAATGCCAGAAGGCGTAAGCTATACAATGGGTGGAGAAGAAGAATCTCGACAAGAAAATTTCTCAGGTTTAGCGCAAATAATGTTGGTTACCGCCATTGGTATATTTGCAGTGCTGGTATTGCAATTTAAGTCGTTTTTACAACCTTTAGTGATTTTTACCTCCATTCCATTTGCAATGGCAGGTTCAGTTATCGGTCTATATATTACCGGGCAGTCTTTTTCAATGATGGCATTTATCGGTTTAATCAGTTTGTTTGGTATCGTGGTTAACAATGCCATCATATTAATTGATACCGCAAATCGTAACTTTGCGGAATCAAATAATTTACAACAAGCAATACTGCAAGCTAGTTCAACTCGCTTTACCCCAATATTATTAACCACGTTAACGACCATTGGTGGGCTATTACCTTTAACATTATTTGGTGGTGGTTTATGGCAGCCGTTAGGTATTGTGATTATTTCGGGTTTATGTGTTTCAGCCATAGCCAGCTTTTTGTTGGTGCCGGTATTAACTGAAGTATTCACTAAAGAAAAAACACAAGAAAACAACTAAACAAAACTCAATAAGAAGTTTACTTAATATTATGGATTCATTTGGACTTATTGGTTACTCGTTAGCCAGTGCCGCATATCTTGTTTTTGCGTTGCTTATTTTTGCCGCACGAAACAACTCCACACTTGCCCGTTGGGTTTTACTATCAACACTCCTAACGGTTGTTGCCAATGTCGTGGCTGCCTTACAAATAAAGCTAGGCTATAACCTGCAATGGGTGATGGTTGCAGATGGTTTTAAAATAGGGTGCTGGTCAATTCTAATTATACTCTGTAATACCGAGCACCGATCTTTCAAAGCCATGATTGCTAACAAATATATTCAGCAATATATCAGTATCAGTGGGACGTTGATGCTAGCTTCATGGTTAGCCACTTATATCTTTAATTTTTCCTATGAGTTCTTGTTTTTACTTTTTATTGTTCTAAATCTGTGGAGCTTAGTACTTTTAGAACAACTTTATCGTAGTGCTAATTCACAAGTTCGTTGGGCCATTTGGCCAATGGTAATAGCACTTGCCAGTGTTGCTATATTTGATTTTGTTTTATATGCACAAGCCACAATGGTTGATGGTATTGATTTCGATTTTTGGTTCAGTCGTGGTTTTCTTTCTCTGGTTGTCGTTCCGCTACTTTTAATTAGTACACGCAGAATTCGTAATGGTTCTGTGCGCATTTTTGTGTCACGTAATGTTGTTTTCTATAGCTCAATGTTGATGATAGCGGGTATTTATTTGCTGGTTATGTCGTTTGCGGGTTATGTTATTAATTACCTGGGCGGTGAATGGGGCAGCGTGGTAAGCATTGGTTTCTTAATGCTAAGTGGGTTGGTATTAGTCGCTCTATTGATAACTGAATCTCTGCGAAGAAGACTAAAAGTATTTATTGCGAAAAACTTTTTTGCGAACAAATATGAATATCGAGATGAATGGTTAAACCTTATTGAAAAAATAGAAACCACCAATGCAGAAAGTTATTATCAAATGGCGACACAAATAATGATGTCGAAAGTTGACGCAAATGCTGGGGCTATTTTGAAAAAAGTCACGGGTCAACGTTTTAGTGTGCAGTATAGTGAAAATATGAATTTAGATGACGCATTAAATAATCAATTCGTTCAGTGTAGTGCTTTTTGTCAGAGGCAAGGTTGGATCATTGATATTGAAGAGTACAAACAAACACCAACTGTTTATCCTGAATTGAGTTTAGACATACCACTAATTGATGCAAACAATATCAGAATTGTCGTGCCAATTTTTATTGGTAAGGCCTTTTATGGCATGTTTGTATTAGCGGGTGAAAACGAAGTTAAAAAATTAAATTGGGAAGATAGGGATTTACTTTTTGCAATTTCAAAGCAGTTAGGAAACTTTGTCTCACTACATGAAGCGAATGATAAACTGGCAGAGTCAAAGCAATTTGATGCCTTTAATCGGATGTCTGCATTTTTAGTACACGACCTAAAAAATATACAAGCACAGTTAGCTTTGATCACGAGCAATGCAGAAAAACACGGCGATAATCCTGAGTTCATTGCCGATGTTTTCGAAACGGTTGAATCTGCTACCGAACGGTTAGCTAAAGTTTTATCTCAATTACGCAATAAACAAGTGGCTCAGTCGGTAAGTCAGCTAGTTGATATTTCAGTGTTGGTTAACAGTGTTGTGCAGCAACGAAATATTGATGAGCCAAAGGTCACTTTCGAACCAATAACTAGATGTGAAATGGCGATTGACGACGAAACATTTCATTCGGTACTAAACCATTTAATACAAAATGCACAAGAAGCGACAAACAAGCAAGGTTGGGTTAAAGTAGAGCTTACTCAGCAAGAAAACCATATTGGTATAAAAATTACTGATAATGGCTGTGGTATGTCAAAAAACTTTATCAATAATCGACTATTTAAACCATTTGATACCACAAAAGGTAATGCTGGTATGGGTATTGGGGTGTTTGAAGCTAAGCAGTTTATTGAAAGCATTGCGGGGCTTATCAAGGTTGAGAGTATTGAAGGAGAGGGAACAGTATTTATTATTGACCTACCCATTAATCCTGTTTATGTATAAATTATTTTCTCTTGATATGCTGAACTTGTTTCAGTAATTCAATCAAAACATATAAATAATAAAACTAATAGAGCAATAAGAAAAGGGTTTCAGCAGTATGGAAAAGTTACTGATCATTGATGATGATAAAGGAATACAGAAACAGCTTAAATGGAGCTTATCTGACTATGAAGCAGTGCTAGCGGATGATCGCGAAAGTGCTATTGCAGCAGTACGTCGTCATGAACCTAAAGTCGTCACGCTTGACTTAGGTTTGCCACCAGACGAAGCAAATGCCACAGAAGGTCTTGCTGCACTTCAAGAAATATTAACGATAGCACCGCATACAAAAGTAATTGTTATAACGGGTAATGACGATCGTACTAATGCTTTAAAGGCAATTTCAGCTGGAGCCTATGATTTTTATCAAAAGCCGATAGATCCCGATGTAATAAATGTGATCATCGCTCGCGCTTATAGTGTTTCCAAGATCGAAAATGAAAACCGAAAAATGCGTGAGGTGGCTGGTAGCGATATTGGCATAATCGGTAATAGTGAAGCTATCGACCGTTTACGAATGATGGTTAAGCGTATAGCCCCGACACAAATTACAGCCTTGTTATTAGGGGAAAGTGGTACAGGTAAAGAAGTCACCGCAAATGCAGTGCATATCGCAAGTGATCGTAGCAATAAACCCTTTGTTGCCATTAATTGTGCGTCTATTCCTGAAAATTTGTTAGAAAGTGAATTATTTGGTTTTGAAAAAGGTGCATTTACTGGCGCTCATAAAGCGACCAAAGGAAAAATTGAATGTGCAGAAGGCGGAACATTATTTCTTGATGAAATTGGAGACATGCCCTTTAGCTTACAAGCAAAATTATTAAGATTCTTGCAAGAAAAAACTATAGAACGTCTGGGCGGTCGACAAGAAATAAGCGTTGATGTGCGTGTTGTGTGTGCGACCAATCAAAATTTAGAAGAAATGGTAGCAGAAAAAACTTTCCGTGAAGATTTATTTTACCGTGTCAGTGAAATAACTTTAAATATTCCACCTTTACGCGATCGTGACGAAGACGTATTAATACTCGCTCAGTATTTTTTACAAATGTACGCCCTTGAATATAAACGTAATGTTAAAAGTTTTTCAGAAGACGGTTTAAGTGCAATTAAAGCACATAAATGGCCTGGCAATATTCGTGAGTTACAAAATAAAGTAAAAAGCTCAGTGATCATGACTACAGGTACACAAGTCACAGCTTTCGATTTAGGCTTTTTCGATCACACCGATACAGAATTTGCATTGTCACTCAATTTACGCACAGTGCGCGAAAAAGCTGAGTCACTGGCTATTCAAAAAGCATATGCATTGGCAGAAGGGAACATGTCTAAAACAGCAGAAATGCTTGGCGTGACAAGACCTACTTTATACTCTTTAATTGAGAAATACGGTTTAACAATTAATGATGCTTAGGTTTTTTTAAAGGGAATTATCATAAGGCTGTAAAAAGAAGGTTTTGGTAATATCAAAACCTTCTTTTTTTAAAGAAAACTAAGTGTTATTTGACACATCACTTTGCTCGGTACTTTCTTCGTCCAGTTGCTCTGTATTAGCTTCTGCATATAAACGACTTTTTTGCTTAAGCAGTTTATCTACATAACGTGCCATTTTAATTTTTTGCTTAATTGAAGACTCTAGAATTTCTTCCACTTCTCTTAAAATTTCTTTCACATTTTCAACATTTTCAGCAGAATTTACTTCAACTTGTGTATGAGCGAGGCTTGGTTCAATGCTGGCTAGCTTTGTATTGTGTAGAGATCCGGTTAACTCAACTTGCATTTCTTCGGCAACTTCATTAATTGCATCTACATTAATACAAGTTAGTTCTTCTAAAAAACCATAAAGTAATAAACGGTCAACAAAGATGTTTATTTTTCTAGGTACGCCTAACGTCATTTCATGAATTACAGCAAAACCGTCATCAGAAAAAAGGTCTTCCTTATTACAACCTGCTTGATGCAACCTATGGTTAATATATTCTTTTACTTCTTCGTTCGACAACGGTTTTAAATGCGCCGAAGCAATAATACGCTGCCTGAACTGTTCCATATTAGGCGCTTGAATAATATCTTTAAGCTCTTCTTGCCCTAGCAAAAAACTTTGTATTAAAGGCTTATTATCTAGCTGAAAATTAGATAACATGCGCAGTTCTTCAACCGTTTCTATTGGTAAATTTTGTGCTTCATCAACAATTAATAAAGCTCGCTTACCTTGGCGGTTTAAATCAATAAGAAACTGTTCAATAGATTGTAATAACTCTGCTTTGCTATTGCCTTTTAAAGTGATTTTAAATTCTGAAGCAACAAGTTCAAGTAATTCTTTTGGGTTAAGCTTTGTTGTAACAAGCTGGGCAGCAATTATCGAATCGTCTGCAATATTATTTAACAGGTTACGAGCAATAGTGGTTTTTCCGGTACCAATTGGCCCAGTAACAACGATAAAACCTTCACCCTGATCTAAACCATATTGCAGATACGACATCGCCCTTTGGTGGTTACTCGAAGCAAAAAAGAAACGGGGATCTGGGCTCAACTGAAAAGGACGTTCTTTAAAACCATAATAATTTTCGTACATACTGCTAAAAACCTTTACTTATATTTAGGGTGATTCTGTCTTCTTCATAATTGAACGATTGCGTACTAGAGCTTCGATTAAGGTGACTAATACCTAATTTTACCGTGAGTTTACTATTCAATGACTTGTCATATTCGAGGCTATAACGGCGATAGCGATCTTGGCGTTCGCTTTCTTGTTTAACTGCAAGATGGGTATCGGTATATTCAAGTTTTAGTTGGATATTGGATTTTCCACTTACTTTACGATTAATAGAAAACGAGGCACGTTTATCTTCGTCTTCAATACGAGTATTTAAATTTTCACGGTTTAAGCTAGAGATTGAAACATTGATTGTAGTTCGTGAAAGCGCTAATTCTGAAGACCACCGTAATTCTTTATTCAGTGATAAAGCTAGATCTTCCACTAAAACAGAATCATTAAAGTTTATCAGTTGATGACCATTAAAATTAATATTATCGTTATTGCTTATAAAACAAGACGAACTGTCAGTTATCTCACCTTGAGGACACCAAAAACTACCTAAAGGAACACTATTGTAATTATTGCGAGTAAACGCTTTAACTTCTTCTCCGTAAGTAACTTTGTTAGTTAAACGTCTATTTCTGTGAGTAAAGTCGAGTCCATAACTTTCACCATAAAAACGTTGCCCGTAATCAATTATTAACTGTGTTCTTTTGCTTGGTTCCCAGCGAATAGTTGCTGCCGTATAATCTTCTTGTTCTTTACCGTCTATGTCTAATTGAGTGCCGGTAGGTGTATTGTAAGAAACATCGATAAATAGTCTAGAGTTAATTAACCACCGTAACCCACCACCGTAAGAATCAGACTCAAGTGTTGAGCTATTATTTGTGAGGTCACCTTCATTAGTTTCGTCAAAGTAGCGTAAAAAAGGAGTGATTTTATAATCGGTGATCAAGCCAAGCTTCATTTCACCGGTAAACAATTGTCCATCTCGACCTTGATTCGTGTAATCGGCATATTCAGAAGTTGCCTCCCAAAAAACATGTCGAGCTGAACTGCCATTCGTACTGTTTACATTTATGGCATAACCTTCTCGTTCACCAACGCCATCTTCTGACTGAGTTGTACGATATTGTATCGCTGAGTTGAGCAAAAAATCACTATTATCAAGGGTGTATTCTAAGCCAGTAGAATAATCCTCTAATCTTACAGTATCACCAGAAACAATATCAGCTAAAGCGTTACGTGAATTGTTTCTTGTCTGGTTGGAAATTACAGCACTGCCCGTTAATGCCAGACCGTTAGGAGCAAGTTTTAAACGGAAACTACTATCAAGGCTATGAAAATCTTTATCGGTATCATGGTCATGACTATACATGGCATAAATACTTTTTGAGTCGAAAGTAAATTCTAACTTTTTTGACGAAAATAGCGTACTTAACTCAAGACCTGCTTGGCTAACTAAACTTGATGTTTTGTTATTTACAGATAACATCACGTTATCTGTAATTGTTTCATCAATTAACAGCTTAGGCTGAAATTGCCATTCTCCTGCGTAAGTATTTGCAGATAAAGTGGCAATGATTGCTGCAGCTAATACTTTTTTACTTAGTGCCGTATCCATAACCATAATAGCCATACATATCCTTGTGAGATCTGATTGCTTTATTTAACACTAAACCAAGTGCTAAATCTTCATTGAGGTTTTCTGTTGCTTTTTGAATATCAGCTAACTGAGTTTTAGACTCTTCAACAACAACTATTGCTTGTCCCATTAAATTTGCTAAAACTAAAGTTTCGCTTACGCCAATTAGTGGCGGGCAATCAAATATTACTATACGGTCAGGATACCGCTCAGCTAATTCTTTAGCTAAAGATTCCATACGGTCACTGGCTAATAATTCATTTGAAAGGTGATGTGGTTCACCTGCAGGAATTACTTTAAGCTTGTCGATATTCGTACTGTACATTATTTCAGAGATATCATGCTTTTCACCCAATAAATATTCAATTAAACCGGGCACTTGCTTAAAACCTAATTCTCTATTTATGCTTGGGCGTAAAACATCAGCATCAATCAATAGTATTGTTTTATCTTGCTCTAAAGCAATGCTCAAAGCGAGGTTGATTGAAATAAAGGTTTTACCTTCATTAGGTTTTGAGCTACTTACCATGACTAAATTACTATTGTTAAGAGTTTTAGCTGCTGGCCCGAAAGCATTATTTAATAATTTCCGTTTTATTTGACGAAATTCATCTTTAATGCTTTTTCGGGTGCCGTTATCAATTAAAAAACCGCGTTTTTCTAACTCTGATTTGTCTAATTCTAATATCTCATTATAAGAATATGATATTTGACTTTCTTCAGAACTATCAACTGATTTTTCTTCTATAGATTCTTTGGCTAAAACAGTTGGTTTTTCTTCGATAATATCGTCAGAAGTATTCAGTTTATTTTTTTGTTGGGCAATTTTTTGCTTTGCTAGCGCTTTTTCTATAGTGCTCATAAATTAAAAATCCTATGTATCGGCGCTTGTATTGCATCTGGAAATAACGAATAAGCGACAAAAAAGCATAATATTGAAAGTAATATACTATTTGAAAGAATAAACAAAATAGTTTTTCGCTTGTCTTTACTTTGCATGCCAAGGTTCTCGGTAGCAGAAACAATACCAAAAATAGGAATGCCAGTAGCGCGAGACACTTGGCTACTTGAAGTAACAACAGGATTAATTTGGCTGAATAAGAAAGAAAGCCCTAAACCAACTCCAACACCTAAGAAGGTAACAACAACATAGAATAAAAAGCGTTTTGGCCCAGCAGGCTCTAAAGGTGCTCGAGGTGGGTCAATAACTTTGAAATTTATTTTACTGGTTGATTCATTGGCAGACTGACCAATTTGTGCCTTCTCTTTACGACTCAATAATTCTTCATATTGATTTTTAGTTATATCGTAACCTCGATTCAATGAAACTAGTTGAGCTTCAATTTCAGGTAGCGTATGAATTTTATTTTCAAGTTCTTGAACCGTGCTTCGGTAGTTTTTCGCCCTTACTTTCATCGAAGCTACTTGCCCTTCAAGTAGGTTTACTTGAATCTGTATATCCTGAATTACCGGATTTTGACTGATTACAGTATATTCATCACCATTGTCATTGCTGCTTGCTAAGTATTGCTCTATTTCACTATCTCTTTGCTTAGTTAAATGTTCAAGTCGGCGCTGTACTTCTTTTACGTCAGGGTGTTGTTCAGTATATCTAAGCTGCAAAGTGTCTAATTGTCCTTCTAGCTCAGAAATACGGTCATCAAAAGTGGTTTTTATACTATTTGAATCTACAATGCTATTTTGTTGTGTCGACTCAGAAGATGACGATTGAGTCAATTTTGCTTTTGATGCGCTTAATTGGGTTTGTGTTTCTAACAAAACAAGCTCTATGCCTTTTAATTGCTCTTTTGCATTGTTTAATTTAACGTAATAACCACCATATTGATCTGGAAGTACATCACTATATTTTTGCTTGAAATTAGTTAACCGTGCTTCATCTTTTAATAAGCGATTTTCGTATTCATTAATTTGACTTTCAAGAAATTTTTGAGCTGAATCTGAATTTCGACGGTTATCACCGCGTGTATCCTCAATAAAGATATCAATAACGGCTTGTACAACATCGCGAGCCATCACGGGATCTTTATCTGTAAAGGTTATGTTAAAAATATTTTGTCTTCTACCGCCGGTTTTCTTAATTAAAATGCCGTTATTTAAACGTTCAATTAATTCCTCAGCCTCTTTTGGAGTATTAGCTTGAACATCTAAATCGGTCATTCGAGAGATACGCTCTAAGTTAGGACGGCTTAATAAAGTTCTTACCATTAACGCAATTTGAGCATCAGGGTTTGACTCAACCGTCATACCCTTTAAAAGAGGGCCCAAAATTGATTGTGTATCTGCAAATACTCTGGCTTCAGATTCATAAGTTTCTTGCAACTGAGAAACACCAAACCAACCTAATGGGCAAATAAGCCAAGTGGCAACCATAAGAAATCGGCGTTTAATCCAAATTCCTTTTAAATAATCTAAAATTTGTTCGAGTACTTCTTGCATTCCTGACCTCTAAAACGGGGAATTAATAAAATAGTTTTTCGATTTTAAAATTAAAACCAAGTTTCTGGAATAACAATAATATCACCGGGTAGAACATCAACATTCGCGCCGATTTCTCCGTTCTTAATTAAATCTTCAATATAAATCTCGTATTGTTTCTGTTCTCCGTTTTCTACTCTAACCAAAGTAGCATCGTTACCGTCGGCAAATTCAGTTAAGCCTCCTACTTGAATCATTACATCGAGTAAAGTCATTTGCTGCGTATAATTAATTGACTTTGGCTCCGCAGCTTCACCAATAACGCGAATTTGTTCGCTAAAAGGTCCGACAAAATTATTTACGGTTACTGTTACTAGTGGTTCCCTCAAATAAGTTGAAAGCATTTCTTCAAGGGTGCGCGCCAGTTCAGTAGGCGTTTTCCCCGATACAGGTATATCTTCAACTAATGAAGTGGTTATCATCCCATCAGGGCGAACAATAAATGTGCCTGAAACTTCAGGGTCACGATAAACAAAAATATTAACAACATCACCCGCACCTATTAAATATTTATACGAAGCCACATCAACGGTGTTTGACTGGTGAATGGTTGCTGGTGGTAATGTTAAGGCAGTACAGCCTGAGATTGCATAAGCTAAAAGTACGAGTGCTACTGTTTTTAGTTTACCGAGCATATTATTTTCCATGGTTCTAACCTTCTTTATACATCGAATTTATTAGATTATTACTAAACTACCAGATTGTATGTGATTTTTACACCTCTTGCACAACATTTAATAGGTGTAAAATATTTGTAATCTTTGTTATTATCCTTGAGCCTTTGGCTAAAGGTTTTTCAATGTAGCTGTTTCGAATAATTTCAATTGAAAATGTGCAGTGAGTTTATCGTAATAAAGGAATAATTAATTTATATGTCTAGCCCAAAGTTTCGAGATCTATCTTCGGGTAGTAAATCTTTAGTTATTATCGAATTGATTTTTTTTGCCGGCTCGTTATGGTTAACGGTCTATTTGAACAGTCTGTTTTCATTTGTTGAACATAAAGATATTCCTAGTGATTTGTTAGGTATTTGCGCCATCGTATTCGCGCTGGTTGTGCAGTTGTCTCTATTGGCTTTGGGATTGTACAACTCAAAGTTACGTGAAAATTACCGTGGCATTGTCAGGCGTCTTTTGGTTTCAGTTGCCATTGGCTTTTTCATTGTTACTTTAATTAACCCTTTATATGGGGAACATGCCTTAAAAATTGAATTACTAGCACTCGCTGCGCTATTCAGCCTTATCATCGATAGTGCATTTCGATATTTTACCCTACAAGTAGATTTTTTCGGATTTAGCAAGCGTGTAGTTTTAGTGCTTGGTGCAGGTGACCGAGCATCAATAATAGAAAAACGAATGCGCCGAGATGTCGACAGACAAGGTTTCTACATGCATGGTTTTGTAATAATGCCAGGGGATACAGAAAATGGTATTGTTAATGAAAACCGAATTACGTTAGAAGGTTCATTAGTCAATTATGCCTTAGAACACGGTATTGACGAAATTGTAGTTGCTAGTGATGAAAGACGTAACAACTTACCTGTAGACGAGCTTTTTGCTTGTAAAATTCGTGGTGTTGAAATCACTGAAATACTAGATTTTATAGAGCGTGAAACGGGGCAGATAGCAGTAAACCTTATTTACCCAAGCTGGGTTATATATTCAAATGGGTTTGCCTCAGCAAACCATTTACGTAATACATTAGATTGGGTGTTTAACGCTAGTCTTGCATTGTTATTAACGTTGGTTACTTGGCCGGTAATGTTGATAACAGCAATCTTAATTAAATTAGATGAAGGATTGAGCGCGCCAATCTTTTACCTACAAGAGCGTGTTGGCTTAGATGGACAAGCGTTCTATATTTATAAATTTCGAAGTATGCGTATTGATGCCGAAAAACATGGCGCACAAATGGCTTCTGAAAATGATGACAGAACAACTAAAATTGGCAAATTCATTCGCAAGTACCGTGTTGACGAATTACCACAAATCTTAAATGTAATACGTGGTGATATGGGCTTTGTTGGCCCACGACCTGAACGTCCTGAGTTTGTTCAGCAGTTAATTAAAAACTTACCTTATTATAATGAGCGCCATAATGTGAAACCTGGCTTAACAGGTTGGGCACAACTTAAATACCCTTATGGTTCTACAGAAGAAGACTCTCTTGAGAAGCTTAAATACGATCTTTATTATATTAAACATCGTAGTTTTATGTTGGATTTATTGATTTTAATCAGAACGGTTGAGATTGTTTTGTTTGGTAAAGGAAGATAATTATTTATAACGCATCTTTAGATTTTTTATAAGTTTTAATTTTTCTTTATATGTTGGCTTTCTATATCTAATGCCGTCGGAAATATTAATGTCTTTGGGACATTTTCTTAATAAGTTTATATTGATGATGGTTTCAGTGATGAGTACAACGCTTAAAGTATTGAGTTTATCTCCGACTTCCTTTATATAGTTATTATAATTAAGCCCGTAGACTTTATAGTCATAAGGTATAGTTACAGACTTTTCTTTATATATTTTTCCTGCATCTACCTTTTTTTCAACTTTGTGCGTTGTGATCCAAAAACTGTCAACCTGGTTAAATAAGCTCCAAAAAACTATAGAGCCTCCTCTGTACTCAGGTATCTTTCCTTGATGAATATTAACTAGTCGGCCAGAAAAGGAATTTATGATATTTTCTTTAACAATTGATGTTCCAATAAGCATACCGTACTTTGCATCTATTGATTTTAAATAATCTTCTACTTCTATTGAATTGATATCGTCAACAAAGATTAGCTTAGCACCTACTGATTCTGCTACAACTTTGTATTCTTGATAAATATCTCGCTTTACACCACTGGATATGGAAGGACTTTTTTTCGCTTTTAGTTTTGAAATGATCTGAGTCGTAATACCTTTTATACCAGAGTATTTATAATTGTTTTTTAATTTCTGTAAAGCTGAGCGTCTCCATTTAATAGTTTCTTTATCAATGATTATGCTTTTTATGACTCCGTATGGCTCTAAGTTCTTTAATGTTTGAAGGCATAGATCATTTCCTGCAGTTAAAATTATCCACTGATTGCTCATTTCTTATTTCGTCCTATTTTTAATAAATTATGTAGCATTAAGTCGAAGTCATGCATTTGAAAATCGAAAAGGTCTAAGTTACATTCAGCATACTCTCTAAAAAGAGAATAAATACAGGTATTAGGTGTATTTCTTCCTCTCGTCATTATGAAACCAGATAAATAATGGTAGTCTTTAACAAACTCAATTACCTGGTTGTTATATCGTCCGTTTGGATATGCAATCATAATTGAATCATAATTTAGTGCTTTTAATAACCTTACTTTTGGAAGGTTGAGCTCGTGCTCCAACTCTTTTTTATCTAAAGTTGTAAGGTTCCAATGCTTATTTGTGTGAGCACCAATTGTAATTAATGATGAGTCTTTAAAATGCTTTAGATCATCCCAAGATAACATCTCTTCTTTTGAGCTTTTACTGAGGCTTTGCGGGATTGAATCTATTCTATTTATTGTTTCCTGATAACTTAATCCCTTTAGGGAGTTAGCAATAACTTCCATTGCATCCCATTTGTTATTTAACGTAATTGGAGTATCAATCCAATCCAAAATAATTTCATTGGTTTCTAATTGATCCACCCTCTCATAGAGCTCTTGGAACCATAGTTTTTTTCCGTCAAGGGTATCTGTAGTGCAGAATATTGTCGCTGGAATAGAGTGCTCTTTCAGTATTGGATAAGCTAAAGTTAAATTATCTAAATATCCATCATCAAAAGTGATGGCAATATTTATTTTATCTTTTGAGAGAGTTTCAAAGCCCCCAATACTAAACTCCTTTAAGCATATAGGGTTGTAGTTCTGGCTTATATGTCTAATTAAATGGTTAAATTCTTTTTTTGTTGGGTGACCGGCAAGTTTCCTATAGTCACTTTCGTTACCATTTATAACCCTGTGAAAATTAATGATTTTTAATGCAGGGTAGGTGTTGTTAAGATATTTTACTCTCAAGTATTTACTAAGACTATTAGTTAGTACTTTGCTAATTAACAATTTTCTATTCATAGGTAGAATCTGTCTTGTTTTTATAAATAGGAGCAGGAACAATATAATTTCTATAGCTATTTGGGTTCTTGCTTTTGCCCGCTTCTGCTGCTTTAACAATATTGTACATTTCTCTCGCAGAAACGAAGTGCATTACGTAGTCTTTCCCGTCATTATACTTATCAAGTAAATACTCATTCATTTCTTCGAAAGGCTTACCTAGCAGAGTCTCCATATCTTGTTCTTGAGTTCCATGGGTATGTATTTTAATAAATAACCAATCAGGCTTTCCTTCGACAGAAATAGCACTATCTACCCATAAATCTACTCGATCTTTAGTCGGTGGCATTGCCCCCCTAATATCACTATTTTCAATTTGTGGAAAAACCCCCTGTTTACGATGCTTCCAATTCAAACCCAGCGGTCCAGTTATGAGCATCATGTCACCCCAACTGATTCCTCCTACTTTCACATTTTTTCCTGTATTATGAGACTTAGGCATTAGGGGATCATCTTTGGCATAATAGATTTCATTAGCCATAGATGGTTGTGTCTCACTAGGAGCCGAAGGAAAAGTAAAATCCGCATAACAGCCAGTTTCTTTTAAGACAATGAGTTCGTCGTTTACTCCACACCATTTTCCATGGGGTAAACTATTATCTAAAGCCCAATTACCATGAATAAAATTGTATTGTAATTTTCCTGTGTTTTCATTTCTTATAAATGCGCCATGATTTTCGTGTAGCAGTTCAGTAAAATTTTCTAGGGTAGTACGTAAATTTTCACTAGTATCATTATCATGATGCAAATGTATTTCAATTTCCCCAAAACCATGTTGGCATAACTCAGTAACTTTATCTAAATGTTCTTGGCGGTACTCTTCTTCGGGATAGAAAAAAGTATGCTTAGGATTGCAACCATCGGCATCTTGGAATTTACTTGCTACTTTTGGGTAGTCTTTATGCCAACGGTCAACTCTTGCGCATTCTTGCTCATAAGGAATGTTTTTACCCCACATAGGTTCGTAATGGTCAACGAAGCAAAACATAATGTGCTTTGGACCTTTTACTGCTGGTTTACTTTTCAATTTACGTTTTAACTTCCTCTTTAAGTAATGTCCAAGCCATAAATGCATTTGTTTTTTACGAATAATTAGATTAATAGAGAATGCAGCTAAAGCTAAAATAAGTAAAATTGTAATTAATATCATTAACGAGAGGTCCTTTGCCAAGTGCCTTTTACATTTTTAAATGCAAAGCGGTAAAAGCCTTGTAATAAGGCGAAATTCATAGAAACAAAAAAAGTTAGGAGTGCCACAAATGCTGGTATAGACTTTCCTTGTTCGCTTACCTTTTTACCCCAAATAGCAATGAAATATGCAATAGCTTGAAGCAAAAATGTTAAATTATAAAATGGAACGCCAATAAGTATCGCGTTACTTATTAGGGTTGTAAACATTAAATGGGGGGTGAACCATCTTAATACTTTATGTGAAAAGTAGCTGAAAAAACGCCAGCCAATTTTGGGGTTTAATGCCCAATATAACCTTGTAAAAGCTTGATAATTTCCTGTGCCTATTCTAATACGTCTTTTGCTTTCTTCTGCAATCGAAGGGGCAACTTCTTCATGCGCCAGTGCTGTTTTATCATAAACTACTCGATAATTATTTTTAGCAACATTCATCACAATAAGAAAATCATCAATAACAGTATTAGCTGGGATCGGAGTATATAAACGGCTTCGAATTGCATAGATTGCACCATTAGCTCCCAGCAATGCGTCTAATTGGCCTTCTTTGTCTTTTAAAAATTGCTCGTAGCGCCAATAAACACTGTCTTTGTTATCATTGTTATCAGGATTGAATAAATTAAGTTCACCACAAACAGCCCCTACTTTATCATGCTGAAAATGAGCAACTAAACGTTTAACAGCATCACTTTCAAAATGTGTATTAGCATCAGAAAATACCACAATAGGTTGAGTTACAAGTTCCATCAGGTTATTTAACACACTCGCTTTGCCACGATTTTGTTCAAATAACTGTGCATTTAAACGAGAGTCTGTAAATTCATTTAATATTTCGTTTGTTTTATCGGTACTACCATCTGAGCCAATATAGTAAGTGATTTTGTCGGCAGGATAATCTTGTGCAAGCAAATTGTCTACACGTTGTCTTATATCTTGTTCTTCATTAAATGCAGCAATAACAACAGCAACTTCAGGCCAATCTTCAACCTCTGAAATATTTTTGATATTATTTTTTTTACCAAAAATCTTTGCAAATAAGGCTAGAAGTAGAGGGTAAATAGCATAGCTAAAGCAAATGAGTAAGATACTTAACCAAAAAATTACTTCCATTGAAAATTGCACCACTTAAGTAGATGAACTAGCACAATTTGCTAGTTTTATTATTTGTTCAGCATTGTGTCGCCATTGGCGCTTGGTTTCAATGTATTCAATAGCATTTTCACCAACTTTTTTTAATTGCATTGGATTTGACGCTACTTCAAAAAAACGTTTTACACAATCTTGCTTATTTTTCCGTTCAAATAACCAGCTATTATAGTTATCCTTTACAACTTCAGTTATCGGAGTGAAATCAGGTACAACCATTCCTTTTCCCATGGCCATAAATTCGAATAACTTCATGGGGGAGCCATAATCATTTGAGTCGGGAATAATACCAAAGTCCATTGCCGCAACTGCTTTAGGTATTTCATTATGTTCGATTCGCCCAGGCATGAAGATTTGCTTTGTAATTTTGCGCTCTTTTGCTAAGTCAATAATGTACTGATGTCTAGGACCGTCGCCAACTAAAAACAAAACGAGTTGAGGGTGGTTTTTTAATTCTGATATAACTTCTTCAACAAACCAGTCTATACCATGCCAATGATGAAAAGCTCCTGCAAAGCCACACACTGTTTTTCCTGTTAGTCCATAAGCTTCTTTTGCAACTTCACTTGGGAATTTTTTGGGGTTAAACACATCGGTGTCAGCAGCATTAGGTGAGATTACACTCGGTGCAATATTTTGATAATTATCTTGAGCTAACTTTTGAAAGTAGCTTGATATAAAAACTAAACCTGTAGCATTTTGAAAAGTCCATTGCTCAATTTTACAAGCTACCTTTTTAAATAGTAAATGGCGAACTCGTTCAACTAACGCTGAATCATTAACTTCTAATATCATCGGGATATTATGTTTTTTGGCATACCATACTGTGGCAAACATAAACAAAGAATAGCGTTCATAGATAAATGATGGTTTTTCAATTTCAATCTCATTTTTTATCTGCCTCAAAGCAAACAAGTTATAGAGGATTTCAAGTGTTTCAAAGGCAAATTCCGGCATATATTTAGTAAGTTCTAAAATTTTATGCTTGAAAGATTTCGGGGTGTCAGTCGATTGTGATTTTGGTATTGGTGCTTCAACCAGCTTGGTAGGGTCAACATTATGTATTGAGGACAATGTGACTTTATGGCCTAGCTTTCTAAAAGCCATAACAATGCCCTTAATATGAGCGCCTTCGGCTCCTTTTCCACGGGTTCTGTGGTGATATAGTACATTCATCCTGATCTTAACCTTCTTTAATATCAAGCAGCAAAGCTAACTCGTTTGTATTTTTTGTCCAATTAAAAAACTCAGCATGTGTTCTAATCGCATGATGATCCCAAGTCTTATTTAGGGCCATTTTTAGACAGTCAGCAATACTTTCTGCAGTGATCTCTTTAGCTAGAATACCTGTTTCATCAGTTACTACTTCAGGAATACCCCCAACCGTTGTCGCTACTACAGGTGTTGCACAAGCCATTGCCTCTAACACCACATTTGGTACACCTTCGTTGTAACTCGGTAATGCTAATAAAGTTGCTTTAGCAATTATTTCAGGTAGTTGCTCATGTGGTTTTGTGCCTTCAAAGATAACTTTATTTTGAAGTTGGTGTTGATAGGTAATACCTTGAAGTTTATTTAGCATTGCACCACTACCCACATACTTTAATGTTAATTCTGGATAATTTTTACTAATTTGACTAAAGGCATTAAGTAATTCAACGACACCTTTATCGTGTTTCAGGTTGCCAATAAATACAATATAGGGGGAATCAGTATTTGCAGGCTTAGGCACAAACTTTTTTAAATTAACGCCATTGTAAATAACTTTAATTTTATCTTTATTAATACCCATAGTAGCCATTTTATTGGCTAAATCTTGGCTTACAGATAATATGCCTTTTGCTTGATTAGCCATAGCCGTAATTTGCTTTGCTCTCTCATGGAAAGTTGCATGCATATTGATGTCGCTGCCATGTACTTTTAAATAAAAGTCAGCTTTAAACTTTTTAGCTATTTCAATTGCAGCAACAGCATCGGGATATGCCCAGCTTGCTAATATTTTGGCTGGAGCAATTTTTTTTATCCAAGAGTTCGCAACTAAACTTATAGACCATTGCATTAATTTTGCATAATATCTGCGGCCAAACTTGGGAATATAAAGGTAGGGTACATATTTTATATTTGGCTTTTGATTCTTAATTTCATTTCGATGTTTCCACCAATCAGGAAAAGCAACAGGAATAAGATAAAATAATTCAGCTCGTTCTTCTAAATAACCAAACTGTTGGTAATTAAACGTAGCCCTTGTAGGTTGCCAAGGTAATGGATACAAATTAGTGATGATTACTATTTTTTCTTTCACAATATATACACTTGAAGGCTATTATAATTCGGATATGGTAACACGATATTTACCACTACTGGTTAACGGTATATCATCTACCATATGTAACTTTATTGATAATTCTTTCTTACTGTACTTATTGATTTCATTTTCAATTATCACTAAATCATTATTATTAAATTGTTCATCGGTGACGAGTGATATATCTAAGCTTTCAATATGAGATTGTTTTACTTGAAATTTTATTAACCCTTCAAATTCTTTGAATAGGTGGGGGAAAAGTTCACCGGGTATTATTTGTCCGCTAGCTGTCTTTATAACATCTAATTTTCGGCCATTTACTTTTTCAATCATTGGTAGTGGGTTGCCACAGGCACAGCTAACGTCGGAAAGTGTTGCTCTATCTCCATTTACGTAACGTATTAATGGCATTCCATAATTCATCAGGTCGGTTATTACAATATCACCAGCATCACTTTCAATATTTTTATTATTTTCATCTAGAGTTTCGACGACTAAGTGATCAATATTAATATGAAGACCTTTTTGTTGTATGCACTCTGCAGCAATTAACATAAATTCACGACAACCGTAAGTGTTATAAACTTTACTCTTAAAAGCTTGTTCTATTTCAGCTCGTTGATATTCATATAAAGGTTCGGCGCCAGTAAGTAAACTTTTAGGGGAGTGAACTTTACTTTGAGTTCTATTTATATGTTTTGCTACTTCGTATAATGGGTTTACATAGCTAACAATAGTTTCAGGGCTGTAGCTATTAATCTCTTGAACGTATTTATCCATATGTCCAATGTTCATATCAAACGTACTCACCATTTTTCTGTTATAGAATCGATGGTATAGCACTTCCTTAATTTTTCTTAATAAGCTTACTTTGCCAACGTTATCTCCCCATAAAAAGAAAGACTTAGCCCCGATGCCAGCATGCAACCAGCCGTATCCTCGCCACATTATTGCTTGGCGGGCATCATTACTTAATTCATCTAATTCAAACCTAAACGGTTGACCTGTTGATCCACCCGTTGCTTTTTTTATGTTTTTACCTCTGGCTGACTCAGGAATTAGCTGATCATAGTTATCATTAACGTCTTGTTTAGTTAAAATAGGAAGTCGTTCAAAATCAGCCAGACTTTCAATCTCGCTTATATCTTTAATCCCTGATTTTTCCCAAACGGTTCTATAATATGGAACATTATTCCAACAATGGTGAAGTAATTTTTCAAGTCTTTTCCATTGAAACTCTTGTAAGTCTTTTATGCTCCAGTTTAAACGTTGCTTTGCATCAGTAAATTCTGAATGTACATTGCTTTTTTTTATGTATTTTGAATAGAAAGGGAATATTGCTTTTCGGTAAACTGTTCCATAAAAACTCATAAAAGGTTCCATTAGGGAGTAATTAAATAAATGTATCTTATTTACTCTAGTATTTAACCGTTATATTAATGAATCATGCAGGACTTAACAATTAACTTTTGCGTGAATTGTTAATCATTTATCTTCGAGGATGTTCTACTTCTAACTCTTTCATTAACCATGTGAAACTTCCTGTGGTTGTATACCACCAGTTAAATTTTCTAATGGGGACTATCGGCCATGCGTCGTTAGAGCTTGTTCTATGCATTGAGCGATAACAAGTTTTGACCATTTGATTTAGTAACTCTAGATTCTTGGGGTGCTCGCTTTTTAATAGATTATTCAAATATATTGATTTTGATAGAGCTGATGCAACGTCACAGGCATGATTTAAATCTGACCATGGATCATTGTTTTCTTTAATATTATTATTCAAATTCGCTAAATATTTCGGCACAGCGGAGTATTCTTTGCCATAGGTATAATTAAACATCCCTTGATTTACAAGAAAAGTAGTGAATTTGCTAATATTATGGACACTTTTATAACTATACGACAAATGGTGAAAACGCCATAACTGTTCTATTAATAAGGCTGACATCCATGGTGAGCAAACATTAGTATCTAACTTCTTCCCCTCATGAGATTCATATGAGTGGCTTAAACAAATATCATTTTGTAATTTCAGTGATATGCCTTCATTAAATAACTCAATTCGATTGAGTGCTTTATTATCGTTAAATATAGCCCAATAACTTATTGCTGCTGATAGCGCCACGCTATGATGACGCTCTGTCCAAAAACCTTTAGCCTTAATAATGGCGGGCCAATCAATTGTTTTGTTATATAAACGAGTTATTGTCTCTAATGTGCCTTTATCAGGATAAAATAAATAATCAAATAATAAGCCTTGAGTATTGCTATATTTTATATCATTGGGCTTTAAAGAAAAATTACCATGCTCGTCGATGTTGTTCTTATAAAAAGAAGCGGCTGTATGAGCCTGCTCCTTCCAATATAAACTCCCTGTTTTAAAGTAAAGCATATATAGTGCTAAAGGTCTGTCATATAACCAAGGTGCAGCTATTTCGATTGATAGTTTTTTTTTCTTCATTAATTCAAGTGAAACTATAAAATTTGCATAATGTTCATTCGAATTATCAAACCAAGAAAATGGTTCATACGCGTTTGCCTCAAGTATAGGCGCATAATATGACAGTGATAACCATTTTGCTGTTAAATTTGCATGGTGAGTATTGTCGTCGAATGAAAGAGGCTTTTTAATGTTGGTAATATGGCTTTTCTGCCACTTTAGTGTGAAATTATTAGAGTTTATATTATAGTTCGTTGTTATTTGAACTGCTCTTTGATAATCAACAGGGCCTTGATTAGGCCATAATAGAATACTACTAAAAGTCGCTTGAACGACTTCTCCTTTTACATTAAATAGTAATAATTGGGCATTGCTGGGCACTAAATTATTTGGGAAAACCATACTCCATGAGCTAGTCTGTTTGTTTTCTTTGACAACGTTTAATGAAAACGTTAATTGCCCTGACGATGCAAACGATTGAAAGGAAAATAATAGGGAACATATAATGATTAATGTTTTTAATATCACCAAGTTAGGTTTGGTCATGATAAAGCTTACTATATTGCTCCATTGAAGCCAATATAGAGTAGTTTTCTGTTACATGCTTGAAAGCTCGTGTACCGTGTTTTTTGGCCAAGCCACTATCTTTTGAATAGTCTTCAATAGCTTTTGATAAGGTATCTATATCCCCAAAAGGATACAACACACCTGTATTTTGATCTTTTACTAAGCTAGGGGTTCCACCTACATTTGTAGCTATGACTGCTTTTTTTTCTATCATGGCTTCTAATATAGCAATTGATAATCCTTCACTTTCAGAAGTAACAACCAAGACATCGAAAAGACTTTGTATTTCATTACGTTCATTCATAAAACCATGAAATACTATGTTTTCTACTAATGGGTCTTTATTCGCTAATTGCTCTAATTTTTCTCGACACTCACCGTCACCAATAAAGTGTAATTCAATATTTTTTTTCACTTTATTATCTAACTGAGACCAAGCCCTAATTAGATGGTTCTGCTTTTTTAAATCAACCATTCTTCCGACAGAGCCTAATTTCAATTTATTTTCATAAATAGGAGGCTGAGGAAAAACAGGGGGGCTTATACCATTTTCGATCACAGATTGTTTTTTGTTTTTCCAGCCATGTATATTATTGAATACTAATTGGCCATTTTTTGATACAAATGTAATCGAAGAAATAAATGGTTGGGATACTAAATGTACAACTTTCCATAAACTTGAATTGTATTTTCCTTCGCCGTGGCGTGTATATACGATTTTTGTTTTTTTGACAAATAATAAAGGCAATAGTATAGCTTTTAACGTTACAGGTGAATGAATGTGGAGAATGTTGAAATTTTTCAATAAATTATAAGTAGTTATATTTTTTGAATACCATCGCTTATTAAGTAAGAAAACCTTTATATTTTCTTTAATTGCAACACTATACAATTCATCTGTAATTGTACCAAAGCTTAGAATTGTTACATCGTAACCATTTTTTATTTGTTGTATGGTCAGATCAATTACAAACCTCTCTGCACCGCCAATTTTAAGAGAGCTTAATAAGTGACAAATTTTTAAAGGTTGTTGCATATTATTATCTTAGGGTAAAATACAGTAACTTAGATTCTGTGATATAGAGTAATTGAATCTTGTGTTAGATGAAATAGGTAGCTAAAAATTAAATGGATTGCACTTTGAATATTGAAATTTGTAATGACTGGAATCTTACTCCCCCCAAAAAACAAGCATGGCTTTATTTATCTAATAATCATTATAATCCTAATGTTTTTTTAACTCTTGATTGGCTGAAATTATGGTGGGAAACCTATGCTACGACAAATGATGAACTCCATCTCGTTTATATTTGGCAAGGGCAATATATAATTGCAATTTATCCGCTTTATATACAAGACCGTAAGGTCGCTCGCTTTATTGGTACAGGAGAACCGGAAGCTGACGAAGTGTGTAGTGAGTACCTAGATGTATTAGTGAAAAATAATGAATTAGCGCCTATTTATGGTGTAGTCGAAAAGCTTAATAAGCAGCTGTTAGCGAAAAAGTTGTCACTAAGATTTAATAACATACTTGAGAATAGCCACATTCTTAATATAGTAAAGCGTAGTGATATCAATGCTTTTAATATACTTGAATCAACCGGTGCACGCTATTTTGTTCAGCTTCCTAACACATATCAGGAGTTTGAAAAGTCATGTTCTAAAAACTTTATTTCTCAAGCTAACCGAAAAATGCGAAGTTTTAACCGACTTAACAGTGAAGTTATGCAAGTAAATAATAAAGATGATTTAGAGCTGGTATTTAATGAGTTAATCAAGTTGCATAATTCACGTTGGGCTGGAAAAGGTAAACTAGGTGCATTCGCAAGTAATAAATTTAGGCACTTTCATCTACAATTTGCGCAAATAATGTTAAGTAATGACTGCTTATCAATGAAGGCACTTAAAATTGATAACGTAATTGTAGGCGTTATTTACAACTTTTCATATAAAGGCACCAAGGCATTCTATCAAATGGGAATTGATAGTACTATTAAGTATAATGTATCACTAGGAACACTGTTTCACTTATTAGAGATAAAATCGAGTATCGATCACGAGCATTGTGTTTATGATTTTATGAAAGGTGATGAAGTTCAGTCCTATAAAAGTGCATATGCCAGAAATAAAACTTCAATGTTTAACGTTTCCTTAGTAAAAAAAGATCTTTTCGGTTTTTATATCTATGGCATATGGAAGGTAAAGCAATTGATATCAAAATATCAAAATAAAGGGCATGAGTAGGTAATATGGGAGATAAATTATCAAGCATACAGGTTTTAAGGGGGTTGGCTGCTAGTCTAGTTGTTATATTACATATTTTAGCGTCAATGGATACATATTATCACTTCAATATTCTTAATAGTTATCCTTCATTGGCGGCCTTTCTGGAGTCAGGGGTTGATATGTTTTTTGTGATCAGTGGCTTTATTATGTTTGCGGTTACACGAAATAAATTTGCTCAAGGATATACTTGGACTTTTATTAAAAAAAGGGCTTTTAGAGTTTTACCGCTATATTGGATCTTTACTCTGCTATATGTTGCTCTTTTACTAATAATTCCTTCAGCATTTAATACATCTTCATTTGATTTAGTTAAATTAATACAGTCTTTATTATTTATCCCTCACTATAATAATTCTGGTGACGTTATGCCAGTGGTATCTGTTGGTTGGACACTGAACTTTGAAGTGTATTTTTATTTTTGTTTTGCTCTAGCATTGTTTTTTAGCAAAAAGATAGGATCGGTTTTTGCCTTAAGTATTATATTATTGGGTTTGTCTGTCCAATATATCAATGGCTCCCACGTTGCGTTAAATGTTATTTCAAACTCACTCATATTAGAATTTCTTATGGGGGTTTTTGCCTCTTCAATCTATTTTCAGATTTATACTAATAAAGGAAGGCTTACTGTCGCATTAAATCGTAAAAGGTTAAATATGATTGGCTGGTTTTGTCTAGTATTTTTATCTTTATATTGGGGGATATTGTATGAAAATATTATCGATTTTCAAATTTCTAGATTTATTACTTGGGGTATTCCTAGTGTTATAGTGTTGATTGCGTTTATTTTTTTTGAACCATATATTAGCAATTGGAAATTAGGCATATATGTTGGAGATGTTTCATATTCCCTTTACTTGATTCAAGTATTTACTTTGCCAATTGTTATAAAAATAGCAATGCTGATCTCGTTAAATTCAATATTATTTGTGATTTTAGTCGGATTTCTTCAATATTTTGTAAGTCTAGTTGCTGCGATATGGAGTTATAGACTAATTGAAGTGCCAATTACTAAGTATCTAAATAGAAAATTTTGTTAGTAGATAGTTACGTTAAATAATTTAAGGAATGATGTGAGTAAATATACCCCTGTAGTCAAAGATAATAATTCAGATTTTGGTTTTTTCTTTTTGATTCTATACACAGCAGCTATTTTTATTAGGCCGCAGGAGTGGAGTTCTAGCGAATTTGATTTTCCGATAATCAGAATATTTATTATTATTGCTTTTATTGCATATCTCCTCGTTCAAAAACCTAAGTTTTGGAGTACACAAGGCTGGTGTTTAGTTGGGTTGGTTTTTGTCATTATTTTGTCTGGCTTGACAAATGGTTGGTTAACGGGGGGCTTTATTTCTGCTCAGGATTTTTTTATTTCGTCTATAATCCCTTTTATCTTATACAGCTCCTTAGTATTTAATACTAAAAAACTTCAACATATATTTATTATTTTTTTAATTGCTACGATGTTCATGTTGCATCATGGCTATTCTCAAGTCAGCTCTCCATTAGGTATCGGTTGGTCGGGTAATGTGTTATCTCAAGGCACTAGAATTACATACTTAGGTTTCTTTAATGACCCTAATGATTTGGGTATGTTCTTTGTAATGAATATTCCAATAATTTTTTATTTCTATAAAAAAACTAATAATTTTTTTGTAAAAACCTCGATGTTGTTATTTTTTATTTTATTATTATGGGGCGTATATAAAACTAACTCGAGAGGGACGCTTTTAGGATTGTTGTCGCTAGGAGGTCTATATTCTATATTTCGCTTTGGTAAAGCTAAAGCATTGGGATTATTTGTTATATGCATACCGCTAGTTTTTGTTGTGATGAGCCAGTTCAGAGCGATAGATAGTGAAGAAGAAAGTGCTGATCAGAGAATTGAGTCTTGGTATACCGCTGTCGCTTTGTTTAAGGGAAGCCCGCTGTTTGGGATAATGAAGGGAAATTTTACTGAATATCATTATATAACAGCACATAACTCTTATGCACTTGTTATGGCTGAGTTAGGGGCGGTAGGTTATGTTTTATGGTTTACATTTATTTTTTACACGTTATTTAAGCTATTAGCTATTAAGATGGGCAATTTAACAATACGTGAAGACAAGATCAATAAGTGGCAAGAAGTAAAAGACGATTATCAGTTGCAAGCAAGTACGTTAATGTATTCTTTATTTGGGTTTTGTGTAACTGCATTCTTCTTGAGTCGAAGCTATGTTATTGTGTTATTTATATTTGTTGGAATTGCTAGCTCTGTTATTCATCAAATTGAAAATGGGTATTGTGAAGCTGATATTTTAAAAAAAGATAATCTTGCTATAATTAAGCGTTCTATTATTTCTAGTTTACTTAGTTTGGTGGGGTTATATTTTGTTGTTAAGATTCTTATTTAGTACTAAGTGTTTTTAAAAACAGTTGTAATCTAAGTTTTAAGCTTCTTCTTTGTATTTATTTTTATGCTCATTTATTGGGTTTTGCGTGACAAGATTGAAGAGGATGCTTGTCTTGTCACAGTTAATAAACTCCTTTACCCATTGCGTATTTTATTTGGTGCTTTCAAACCTTCGAAAGGCCAATAAGGGTGATTAGAGTCGTAATAAATAGCGACTCATATGATTTGTTTTATAGCAAAATTTTACCTTAATGTTACCGGTTATTGGGCAAGTTCGATAAACAAAATTTTATTACACTACTTCTTAAATCCTTATGCAAGGTTACTGGCCATAAAAGCATTAGTAAGGCTATTTGAAAACAAAAACCAACACCTATTAATGTGAGCCAAGTTGTTATTGCTATTTGGCTTATAATATATTTCCCTAACAATGTCATTAAAATAAATAAGATGAATATTGAGAAAAATTTCATTAGTAGGGGCAATATTTCATGGTTGGTATAACGTTTATATAAAACCAAGTGTAAAACAACATCAGAAATGAAAAAGCCTAAAGCTGTTGAAATAGCAATGCCTTGAAGTCCCCATATAGAAGCAGATATGATCGACATTATTATATTCAGTACTGCACCAGAAAGGTTCACTACTGAAATTAACTTATGATTAGCTTGTGCTAACAAAACGGAACTCACTGGTCTGGAAACAGTCTTGCATAAATTAGCAATACAAAGTGCTAGAGCCAAGTCTGCTGCAGCAACGAATTCATCTCCTATCCATAGTCTAATAAAGTTTTCTGAAAAAACGACAAGGGGACAATAAAATAGAATCGCGGTAAAATAATTTATGCTTATGGTTTGATTAAATATTTTATCAAGAGAAATGTTACGTGCAAACAGACGCGTAACTATAGGGTGGAAAACTCCCGCTACTGCATTTACAAAACCTTCTATTTGTACTATTAATCGAGCAATAACACTATACATTGTTACCATATTTAACCCGAGTGCATGAGTTATAATAATGGGATCTACACGACCATTTAAGCTTTGAGCAAAGCTTGATGCAATAACATGTTTTGAGTATGAGAACAGTTCTTTAAATTCTGCAAGCTTTACAGATCTAGGCGTGAACTTTAAGTTCGCATATATTTTTTTTGCATAATAAATTTTTATTGTATGTGTGATAATGTCAGACACCATAGTAGCTAGCACTGCACCATATATATTAAAGTCGATAATATATATATAAATTAGAATGGCTTTTATAATCGTATTTAATGAACTGATGTTTGCATCAATATCAAGCCTCATATAGGCGTTATAAAAACCTTTAAAGCAGTGCATTATATAGTCCCAAAATACTTTTAAAGACAAAATCAGCAACGCAATCGTTGTTGTTTCATGGTTATTTTTTTCTATTCCTAATAACTCTGGAAACAAAGACAGTACTATAATACAAGCAGCAGCTACAGAACCTATCCCACTAAACAGCAACACTGCAGTTGAAAAAATACGGTTTATTTTACCTTCACTAGATTGTTCTATAGCTAAAACTATACTTCTTTGAATCGAATATGAAAAACCTAAATCTAAAAAACTAAACCAGCCTAAAGTCGATAGGATTAATATCCACAACCCATAATTCATGCTACCCATATTATGGATCAAATATGGTGTTAATATAATTGATAATATAGCGCCTATTGCTATTTCTATAAACCGAGATATGGAGCTCGTAATTAGTTGTTTTTTCATTGGTTGTTTTTAAAGAATGAGATTTTGGATAAATTAATGAGGAAATTCTATCATACAGCATAAAAATATCTATCCCAACTTACCTGAACAGAGGTAGAGTATAAGGTATTTGTAAAAACATTTGATAGTAGCGATTTAGCATAACCCTATCTAGTATTGTTTTAACCGACTCATCATTATTTCCTTTTACATTAGATTGAGCCAAACCATATCAATTTGAAAAATAATTTTTAGCCAGAAGTTTATTTGAATATGAGCCTAATAAATAATATTACATAACACATTGTTTAATTATTATTTACCTATAAGATAAAACACTTTGCCTACCAAATACTATATGAATAGAACATAATATGACCGATGATAATTCTGAATGTCCAACAAATAATCTTGCTGATACAGGTAATATGTCACTTTCATTTGCCTTTATTAATGTATCTCAAGTGGACGATATTAGCGATAAACACCCACTTGTTTTATTAGAAAGCAATAAGCGACATAACCCTATTAACTCAATTCCTAATTTGAAGAAATGTCCAGAAATAACAAATGATTTCCCTTTCTTTTTTTATGTTTATAAAAACGACAGAATAATGGCTTCTTGTAAAGTGTTTCCAGATACCTTGTTCGCAAATGGTGTTATGCATAAATGGGCGTGGGCAGAAGATTTATATGCAGATCCTGAATTTCGAGGTCAAGGTGCAGGCTCATTTTTGTGGAAAAAACAAACGGAGACAATTCTTCAGCTTGATTATTGTTTTGGTGGTGCATTTGCCAGCCCTGTTACAATTCATTTAAGTCGAAAATTGGGTTTTACTATACCGGAAAGAGCGCATCGTTTAATTGTACTAAAAAATTGTCAGTCACTTTTAAGAGCACATTCAAAATTTACATATATAAATATAGCAATAGATGCTTGCTTTCGACTTTTTATCCGTGTTGCAAAGGCCACTATACTTCGACCAAAAAGCTTTTACTATAAAACGTTAAGCGCCAAAAAAGTCAATACCTCTGAAACAGAACAAGCGGTTGACGCCTTTAATGGGCTTAAATATGATGAGCCATATCACTTCAATGATAACGCATCAAGAATGATATGGAAGGCTGAGCACAAGCCGAATAATGTTGCACACATAGTGCATCATGAAACAGAGCAAGATAAGGTATTGTATTTTATTTTAAACGAGCGCTACATCGAACACAAATTTGCGGGACGGTATTCAGATTTAACTTTGATGACGCTAATGGATTTCGGTTTTCATAGTGACAGGAAAGATAACTTCGATATATTATTATCATTTGTGGAAAAAGCGTTTTGGGAGGGCGACTCAGAAGTTCTTGAAATTATTACTTCCAACCCAGTATTTATTAAAAAAGCATATCGTAAGGGCTTTATAAAAGCAGGTAAAGGCATTGAGTTTTTCTTTAAGTGCCCTGCCGGCAAAGAACTTAGCAGTGAATCTGAGGCTATTAATAATTGGCGCTTTACTAACTTTATTTCTGACTCATACTCGTTTGGGTAAAATGTTGATTATATTTTAACTTAATTTATGTAATGGTTTAATGAAACAGGAAAGGTTTGTAGCTAAAATAAGTCTAATACTAAAGAAAAATTAACTCACTAATGTCAGACTAACAACGTATTCAATTTCTAATAAAGCAACTCAAAAAATCACAATTAGGTAATGAAACATTAAAGTAAGGATGGTCGAAATATAGGGTAAATGAACTGTTTAAAGTTTTGATTTTAGTCTTAGCAGTCATTATTATAACCTGCCTTAATTCTTAAATGAAATAACCTACGGGAGATACGCTTTTCAAATGAAAGTTAAAATAAAAAAATATATTATGGCTTGTTTACCTGCGAGGTTTTTGAGATATAAAGAAAAGGACAACAAAGCTATTTATTTAACTTTTGATGATGGACCTGACACTATTGTAACTCCCAAAGTTCTCGACTTATTAAAACACCATGATGTAAAAGCTTCATTTTTTATTATCGGTGAAAAGGCTGTACAGCTACCTGAGGTAGTAAAAAATATTCATGGTGCTAAACATACTATTGCTAACCATTCGTATTACCATAGAAGTTTTGCAAATTTAGAGCTTTCTCAGCAATTAGCGGAAATAGAATTAACCAATAAGACTATAAATCGTATTATTGATTTTAAATGTGTTTTTTTTCGCCCCCCCGGCGGTATTTGGTCATTCGCGCTCTTGTGGGCTGTAATCAAAAAACGAATGATACTTGTAAATTGGAATAGAGACTCACTAGATTGTAGAGATAAATCCGCGCAAGAAATAATTAAACTATTTAAAGCTCAGCCGCTTCAGGCGGGCGATAACATTTTATTTCATGATGACAACGTCAAAGTTTGTGATATTCTTCAAGAAATGTTGCCTTACTGGAAAAAGCAAGGCTTGATTTTTAGCGCTCTCTCTACCAATGAATAGGAAATGTTCTTGTGCGGGTAAACGCTTAATTTGCCTTGTGTTTTTGGTCGATGGTAAAGGTTATAGAGTATATGTTAGCGAAAAAAGTAACCCCGAAATATTAGTTCTCACCAGTTAAGATAGATATAAATATTAATTTGACTAGATAGTCCTATAGAGAAAGCGTTGGACGGTAGATGACAGAATAATAGTCATTAAGCCTCTATTGTAGGCTCTTCGATTAAGAAAGAAAGTATTAGAAATCCAATTATTATTTCTAATACTAGGTTACTCAGTTGTATTGCCAAAGCAGGTGCAGTTTTTTAATTAGATTCACTTAAACTTCATTTTACTACTCCAAGTTTAGTTACTACATGGGATTACTTACTTTTAAAGCTAGTATCAATTACTTTGAGTAAATATTTAGTTGTATATCTTTGAAATACAGAGCGAAAGGTGTTTTTAATTTGACGGATATTTTTTATTCCTATGTCAAATAAAGAAAAGCCATTTTTTAGTGTTTTTAATACATAGTGTAATGGGGGATCAACCACAATACACTCTTTACCTTTTAAAAATATAGCTTCAGAAAATCCAGAAGGGTTACAAATGACAATATCACATTGAGAAATTAGCTCAACTTCGGCCAACCAACCTTTTCCTGGTAGGTAATGTAGATTGTCATGAGTGAAATTTAAGCCATACTCCGGAAACTTTGCATCAACAATAAACTTATTTTCTTCCGTGGTTTTAACTTTCATCCCAGCGACGAGTACATTACAGTCCCATTGTTCAATAGCTGACTTCAATACCTCTGAATATTTGTTTTTAAGTTTATCTTCACTCGGCATAAACATTGGATTAACTGCACCGCTTGCAGAGCGGTAACGCCACATAAAACCAATCGTTTTTCCTTTAAAAATATCACTAGGTAGTTCGGCTTTTATTTCCTTGTAACTTTCAATACCCTTTTGATTAAAAGGTAATGAAAACCTTTTGGATTTGTTTTCTTGAACTGTATTCATATAAATATGAGGTAAAAGGTTATTTGTTAAGTCAAACTTTGCTAATGTTTTTTGACTTAATTTTGCTAACACTTCTTCTTTTAATTCAATATCTAAAACTTGAAATTGATAAAAACTGTCAATTTCAGTTTCTTCAATTTTTTCAACTAAAGCTGTCGTTATTGCAAAAGATATATCTACCTTCAAAAACTCTTCCATACGGTAAAGGTTAGCAAAAAATAAATGATAATTGTGTTGGGGGTTTCTTTCTGCAAGATCTACAAAACAAAGCAGCTGTTCAAAATAATCACCATAAGCACCATGTAATATAGTGGCAATATTTTGAGTTTTTTTGCTATTAACTTTTAATTTATATGCGTTAATATTCAAAATTAAGTTTCCATGTTTGTTTTTATTCTGTTTGATTATTTAGGAAGTCACTTATAGTTTAGCTTCTTCAACTCGTTCTTTACTACAATTCTCGGCACAGTATATAAAAGCCCAGTGTAGTTTTGTATTGTTTATTCCTATAAATGCTTCGACCAGTCTTTTTATTTTAAAATCAGTTGTATTTATAAATGTCTCTCCAGATACTTCATATTTTACAAAAACAATAGCTTTTTTGTTGTTTTTTACAACTGTATATATAAGCCAGTTTTTACTTTTGGTTTGAGTTTCTAGTCTCCAACCTTCAGGGATTAAGTTATTAGCATAATAAGTTGGCTTACCATCTAAATTAGAGCCGTTAAAATTATAAATTAAATAATTTATATCTAGATGATTTGATATGGTTTTATTTGTTACAGAAGTGTAGTAATAAATTTTGGGAATAGGGGCTTTTTGATTAAACTCGATATTTTCAAAATTTGTGTTTGATAAAATAAATGAATTCAGTGCCGTTGATGATATTAGGGTTAAAGCTATAAAACTAAGTATCACCATTTTATTAGGGGCAGTTTCATTAATACAGCCTACATGTTTCTGTGTAATAGAATTAACTTCTGCAAGCTTATTTCCCCAAACAAAAAGCAAAATCATAAACGGAACATAAAGATACCAACCAAAAGTATTATGGTCTTCCATTAGGCTACTTTCCATATTAGTGTATTCGCCTATTAATATTAACGCGGTAATCCTTATCCAATTGGTAAGTAGTGCGCCCAATATAGTTATTGTTAAAAATAATACTGCCCGTTTGGTGTCTCTAATATTGAGAAATATAAAAAGGGAACCAATCGCGAGTGAAACAATCATGTACCTTAAACCACTACAACCGCCTGCAATTTCAAAAACACCCGCTGGAATTGTAATGATTTCAGCTTCAACAAAAGTTGGAACGCCTGTAAAGCTCATCATGTAAGTAACAGCAATTACAGAAATGTTTTGTAATAAAGGTACAAGTACCCCCCAAAATGGAAATATAAAAACTAGAAAAGCTGCTGGGAATACAATGTACCAGTTGAATCTAAACAACATAATTACACTGGTAATAAAAACCGCCAATAAAGAAACCCAATAGCCAAAGCTGACTTGAGCATTACTGGTAATAAACAATAAATAGCAACTTAGTATTAATAATATCGTGGGGATAACTGAAAGTTTTTCTCGAAATTGTAACTTACCGTTTTTAGAAAGCTCATAATAAAGATACAAGCTGATAAACGGAATTAAAAAGGCATGTGAATAGGTTCCGTCATCAAAACCATGTCGCCATAAAGTCGCTAAAACAGGAATGTTTAAGACACATATACTACTAAAAAGTAGAATTATTCCTATGAAGGGTTTATTAATAAGAGCGTTTAGGTTTAATTTATTATTGATAAAAGTCATAAAAAATAGAGTTTATTTAGCATTCAAATGGTGAATTTACAGTTGGTTAATCTGTTTAGTAAGTCACTCTAACAAGTAAAGATGCAATTTTCCAATGTATGATAAGTAAATTTAAGATAAAACAGCTGTAATAAATAAGCTAAGACGGTAGAATAATTTCGTGTTGTGATTTTGTTTGAAATATTTTTTCTTTTATTATTATTTAGCAAGTTACACGATTAAATTCGTTTATAAGGAATTAATTAATGAAGTGCTTTAAAGCTCTAGTATGTTTGGTAATAGTAAGTAGCATAGTTTCATGTGGCGATACTGAAACAGCTTCTAATAGCATTAAGCAAGCTAAAAGCTACGTTAGTGAAAATAGGGTTGATGCCGGTATAATTGAGCTGAAGAATGCAATAAAGAAAGAGCCTAAAAATGCTG